>Ga0114997_10000179_pt1 | contig 48360 bp, 54 predicted proteins | sample ArcticOcean_MG_C_2_FD_87045 | JGI IMG/M metagenome (GOLD analysis project Ga0114997, IMG submission 87045) | Marine microbial communities from western Arctic Ocean - ArcticOcean_MG_CB4_136 | ecosystem: Environmental > Aquatic > Marine > Oceanic | place: Arctic Ocean: Canada Basin | collected... | reverse complement strand
TGTTTTTTTTTTTTTTTTTTTTTTTTTTTTTTTTTTTAGAAAAAAGTTAGTATTTACTACTGAACCTAAGTTACAATTTTTGAGGGGTATATTGTTATTTTTTGCTAACATATTATTTTTTTATTCTCTTTCTATAATTTCTATGGCAAAAGCTTTAACACTTGCTTTTATTGCTCCGTTAATTACTACTGCCTTGTCACCATTTCTACTAAACGAAAAAGTTGGTCTTAAAAGATGGTCAGCAGTAATAGTTGGTTTCATTGGAAGTTTAATTGTAATTCGTCCTGGTTTTATAGAATTTAACCTAGCGACTATTGCCGCTCTGGGTACAGGTTTTTTTTATGGTTTATATCTTATTGTTACTCGCAAATTACACGCAGCGGACAATCCTTTGTTAACCTTATTATTAACAGGTATAGTAGGGCTAGTTATTGGTTCTTTCATAGCACCTTTTGTTTGGATTAATCCCACTTTTAATCAGTGGATGTTATTAGCTTTAATGGGCATCTTTGCTTGTTTAGGTCATTTTTTTTTAATATTATCACTTAAATATGCTGATGCCTCTAAATTGGCACCTTTTGCTTATTTTGAAATTATTACTAATGTTTTTTTAGGTTATTATTTTTTTTCAGATTTTCCAGACTATTGGTCTTGGATTGGGCTATCTGTTATAGTTATTTCAGGAGTTTACATATCATTTAGAGAACGCATCAAAGTAAATAAAAGTTTACTATAACTTAATGTTTTACTTTAATTATCACTCTTAAGTTATTGTTTTTAAACGTAAAAAAAAGTTATTTAATGTTATTAATTAAATTTGATGATAAATAAAGTTAATTTCAAAAAATGTAAATAACTTTTTAAATAAAAGTAAAATTGGTTATTAAAACTCTCTTAAAATATAAAATACCCAATAAAAAGCCCATATTACAAGAAAAATAAAATTATCAGTAAAATTAACAAGACAATAGTGTGCTTAATAAACGAGAAATAATCTGAGGGTTGCAGTTTAGGAATATAGCGATTAAAGGACCATAGAAGGGTCAATTTTAAGAATATTGTTGATCTGTGTACAACTGAAGGGTGAAGTGTGCAATTAATAATAGAGTAGGGCTAAAAACGTGAAAAAAGCTATATTTTATAGGTGTTTTAGAGCAAAAAACCTTCTTTTTTAAGCATTTTTTTTTTGGCTTTTATTCCACCAGATGCAGAATAACCACCGAGACTTCCATCGGTTCTTACAACTCTATGACAAGGTACGTCGGGGGCGTATGGGTTTTTAGCGCATGCATTAGCAACAGCACGGGCTGATTTAGGCCTATTTATACCTACAGCTACTTCTTTATAGGTTTTTACCTTACCTTTTGGTATATTTTTAAGGTATTTCCACACTTTTATCTGAAATTTAGTTCCCTTTAATTTCATAGAGATCAAACCCAGTGTTATTAGCTATTTTATCATATAATTTTTTAGCATTTTCATTAGAAAAGTGGGTTGCCCAACGAATTCCACACCAATTATTTTCTTCAGATAAGGATTTCAAGTATTCAATTAGTTTTCGACCTATTTTTTTATTTCTATAATTAGGCTCTACAAATAAATCATCTAAAAAACACATATATTGCCCCTTAAGAGGTCTTGGCATTGATCTATAATGAGCTATTCCTACGATTTTTCCTTCCAACTCATAACAAATACCTCTAACAACATGTTTTTTATCGTGAAGCCAGGCCCAAACAGAATCTAAAATCTCGACATTCATAGGCACTTTGTAGAAATTAGCATATCCTTTATATAATTCTGACCAATTTTCGAAGTCACTTTGTTTTAAATCTCTTATCATTTTATTAAATTATTACTATTGACTTATAAAATCACCTAATATATTACTTCCGATAATTAATGGTTATCGGAAATAAATATGAATAATTTAATAAGTGATATAAAAAATTTAGAGCTAGAAACATTAAAAAATTTAAGAAATTCAAAAGCTGCAAATACTTTAAGAGCATATCACTCGGATTATAAAGATTTTGCATCTTTTTGTATAAAAAATGGATTTAGTTCTCTTCCAGCAGATCCAAAGATTTTATCATTATACCTTACACATCTTTCATCAACATCAAAATTTAGCACTTTAAAACGTAGAATAGCTTCAATAAGTGTTATTCATAAAATGAAAGGACATTATATAGATACAAAACATCCAATTATAATGGAGAATCTATTGGGTATTAAAAGAGTAAAGGGAAGCAATCAAAAAGCAAAAAAACCTATATTAATCAGTAATTTAAAAGAAATTATTAAAGTATTACATGAAACAAAAAATGAAGAAAAAAAAAAAATAAGAGATAAGGCGATAATATTAATTGGTTTTTCAGGAGGATTTCGAAGATCAGAATTAGTAAGCATCGAATATGATGACATAGAATTTGTAAAAGAGGGAGTAAAAATTTTTATAAAAAGATCAAAAACAGACCAATCAGGTGAAGGAATGATAAAAGCAATCCCCTACTTTGATAATTCTTTATACTGCCCAGTAATTAGTTTAAAAAAATGGATGAATTACTCTGAATCTAAAACAGGTAAAATATTTAGTATATCAGATAAAAGTGTGGCTTTAATTATTAAGAAATATGCATCACTTAGTGGATTAGACCCAAGTAAATATGCAGCTCATAGTCTACGATCGGGATTTGCAACCTCAACAGCTGAATCTGGCGCTGATGAAAGAAATATTATGGCAATGACAGGCCATAAAACAACACAAATGGTTAGACGATACATTCAAGAGGCAAACTTATTTAAAAATAATGCTCTAAATAAAATAAAAATTTAATTATACTATTTGAGTGAAAAAAAATATAAGAAATTATTTATTAATTATAATACCAATTATTTCTTTAATAGGAGGTATTTGGCAAGGACAGTATACAGATGATGGATACCATTGGGGCTTTATTTTTTCAAATGCACTAGATTTAATAGAAGGTAAAACACCATATAAAGAAATATTTTTAGAATATGGAATCCTATCTACAATTATCAATTCAATAATACTATTAATATTTAACAAAAATATTTTATCTTTAATCTTAATAACCTGTGTAGCATATTCGCTAACTATACTTTTAATAGCTTTGATTATACAGAAATGTACAAATAATAAAAATTATGCACTTTTATCATCATTAGTTATATTTATGATTTATCCTTGGGCAGTATCACCATGGCCAAATTTTATATCTTTTTTTTTTACAACATTATTTTGTTATCTCTACTTATTTGAAAAAATAAATTATAGCATTTTGGCAGGCGTATCTCTTGCATTTGCATATTTAAGTTTTACAACTTTATATAATTTAATAATTCCAATATTTTTTTTATTTATTATAATATTTTTTATAATTTTTAAAAAATATATAGAATTAGATTTTATTAAAAAAAATATTTTAATATGCTTATCGTTTATAAGTGTTTTCTTGATATTTATATTTTATCTTATTTTTAATGATTTATTAATTACTTGGATAAATTACCAAAAAATTCCATTCATTTTTGCCGATAAACACAACATACCAATATATGGAAAAGTTTTTGATTTACTTAATTTTTTATTTATAAAATCATTTAAAAATTTTATTTATGAACCACAAATTATTATATTTTTATTTTTTTTTCTCGCCAATATATTTATGATTGTAAAGTTGTTTATAAATTTTAAAAAGTACAATAAATTTACGAAAGCAAATTTAAATTTATTTGTTATAAATATTTTAATAATATGCCTAAATATTTATGCACAACTATCAGATATTGATAAGTTGGCTACAAGTTTACTTCTTGGAATAATTCCATTATTTATTTTAATAGATTCATTTAAAAACCTAGATAATAAAATCATATGCAACTTTATAATAATATCCATTTCAACTTTTAGTATTTTTTTTGCTTTTGGTTTAGAAAATGCAGAAAATGACGCCTCTAGAACCGCTTATTATAAAGATTTAAGAAATATAGAGCAAAAATTTAAAAACGATAAAATAAAGTATTTTTCTAGACAAAAATGGTCAAAAAATAGCTGGCATACTCTTAACACCTTTATGAGTGTTCAAGAAAAAATTATGAACAATTGTGATATAAATTATGGTGCAAATTTAACAACAAACACATTTTATTATGCTTTATTAAAATACGAAAAAATACAGTTAGTACCTTTCTTTTTTAAGGATTTAGATGGTTTGTTTAGAAACTATTTTGAACCTAACCTTATTAAAGATATACAAAAAAAAATTAATAGCAATAATATAATAATAATTTCATCAGAAAATAACGACAAATTTTTAAATTTGAAGGGTTATGCAAAACCTAAAAAAATTGACCTAAATGCCTATAATGAAAAAATAAACAAATATTTATATATTTATTATCCAAAAAAATGTGGAAATATTTAATTATTCATTTTTAATCATTTCGTTTGCTTCATTAACAGATTCTTCAATCAATGGTTTCCACTTAATATATAATTTTTTTATAATATTTTTATAAAATACTCTTTTCTCTGGTGTAAATTTCTCAGCACTATTAATCAATTCCTTTTTAAGTTTTATTGAAAGTTTCCGATCAGCAAAAATATTAGACAATTGTTTTTCAACAACTGGTTCTATAATTTTAACAAAAACAATCATAAAAAAAAGAAATAGTAAAAACACAAAAATTGATTTTTTATAAAAATTCATATTATTTTAATTTACAATACATTAAAAATTATAATTATCTATACTTTCATTGTTTAAATTTTCAAAATTGATCCTCGTATAATTTGCAACACAAGGTATCCATCTATCTAATTCATTATTTTTATCCTTTTTAATAATATCTATAGTGGCTTTATCAAATGCAGCACCAATATGAACTACTGGGCCTGAGTGAGCGCTAAAATTTTTTTCTGAAAATTTAATAAAATAGGCTAATAAATTTAAAGGCATATTTTTTAAAATAATTGTATCATTATTATTTTTTTCAAATTTTTTTTTTAAAAAATTGCCATCATTATAATCATATTTTTTGTATATATTTTCTAGTTTATTTAAAAAACTAAAATTTTTTACCCCAGTAGTTATAATAATTTTTTTTTTTTGCGACAACTTATTTAAAAATAATAATGTTGAATTGTATATATTATTACCAAATGTATCCCATCTTTCATCTACGTGAAATAGGTAATATTTTCCTTTAATATGTGTCAAAGCAAATTGGTTAAAAATATCTTTATACTGTGTATCTAAAAAAAAAATATTTTTTTTTTCTTTAATAGAAAAATTCAATTTTTCAAAAATATCAAAATATAGACTTTGATAGAGTTTAACTTTTTTATTTTGTTTATTGTCAATGTAATTCTCGTCTCTAAATACATAGGTATTAAAAAAAAAACTTAAAAATATTTTTGACGGTCTTGAGGTTAAATATTGAAAATTTAAAAATTTCTTCTTTTTTAAAAAACATATAGTAGATTTAATTTCTGCATTTATAAAATATGAAATCCTATATGATTTACTTTTTCCATCAAATTGGAATAAATATTTATATTTTGTTAAAAAAAAAGTTTTAAAATTAAAAATTATTGTTTTAAACACACCCTCCTTATTTAAAATAATAAATTTATCAATAGAATTATAATTTTTAGCTACTTGATAATTATAACTTGAGCAGACAAGAGTAATAAAAGAATTTTTTACATTTTCTTTAATTATTTTAATGCAAGGAGAGAAATGTATTAGATCACCTACTCTATCACTTTTAAATATAATAATATTTTCTCTTTTATAATTCATTTTATATTTAAAACTTATTATTTATATTTGAAAAAAATTTTTATTTTTTTTGCAATTTTATCAACTTCTATTTCTGTAAGCTTGGGGTGCATTGGTAAACTTAAACATTGCTTTGCCCACAACTCAGAATTTTTCAATACTGTTTCTTTTATTTTTTTTTTAAAAGCAGGCAACTTATTTAAGCTATAAGGATAGTGCAATTGACAAAATATTCCTTGATTTGATAAATATTTTTTTAATTTATCTCTTTTTTTAGTTTTTATTACATATAAGTGTCTCGTAGATCCTCTATTTGTTTTTGTTAACTGTATTTCACTAATACCTGCTAACTTTTTGTCATAATAAGTTCCAATTCGTCTTCTATTTTGATTAAATTTTAAAATACTCTTTAGTTTATTTTTTAAAACCACCGCTTGAATAGTGTCTAACCTGCTATTCATTCCTAAAATATTATGTTTATGCTTCTTAACAGAACCAAGATTTCTTAGTGATAAAAGCTTATTATATATTGATCTATTGTTAGTAGTTATTAGACCTGCATCACCATAAGCACCCATATTTTTTGCCGGATAAAAGCTATAGCAAGAAGCTAATGCATTATTATTTTTTGACGTTTTATTACTATTTTCATGAAAAGCAAAATGTGATTGCGCGCTATCTTCAATAATATGAATTTTTTTTCCAATTTCTCTTCTTAGTTTATTCAAATTAACTTTTTGGCCGTACAAATTCACTGGAATAATAGCTTTAGTTTTTTTAGTAATTTTTTCCTTAATCTTTTTTATATCAATTAATGCCGTTTCTCTGTCAACATCGACCAATATAAGTTTATTATTATTAAGAATGACTGAAAGACCAGTAGAAATGTAAGTTAGACCAGGTACAATTATTTCGTCATCATTTTCAAGATTAAGTGACATCAATGAAAGAAGCAATGCATCTGTACCATTTGCACATCCTACAGCATATTTATTTTTAGACATTTTTGCAAAACTTTTTTCAAACACACGAACTTCATCACCTAATATAAAGGTTTTTTTTTTAATTATATTGTATATATCCTTCTTAATCTTAAGATTTTCTTTTTTTGATACAGGGTTTATATTAGTAAAATTAACAACACTAGACATTATTTGTTTTCCCATATTGGTTTATAAGATTTTTTAATACCCATTGATTTCTCAACAATATATTCTGCAACACTACATTCATTAAATAATTTAAAATATTTCTCTTGCCCACCTTTAGCAATTTTACTTCTTAAATTTGAATTAATTTTATAAAAATTTAATTTATCAATTAGGTCTAACTCATTTTTAAAAAAAATAATTTCATTTTTATTAAAAAAATCGTTAAATTGTTTTTTGTCATCCATAAAAGTTAATAAACCATTACCCATTAATGAAGCTATTCTATTGCTACATGAATATTTTTTAGGTTTTCCTCTATTTAAATTTAAAGCCATAGAAGAATTTGAGATTGTTTTATAAAAATTTTCAGACCAAACGGGTAATCTATTATTATAACCATAAAAATCAAATTTTAAATTCTTATTAAGAGATATTAATTTATTAATAATATTTTCTCTTTCATCAATTTTTCCAGATTTTAAATTACCTCTATTAACACCATGACTCATTGCAAAAAAAACATCATGAGTAAATTTCTTGTTATTATAAATATTCAACTTTTCTATATTTTTGTCTGCAGGTGTTGGAAGAAAATGATAATTTATATTTTTATTTTTATTATCGATATCATCAGGGTGAGTTGAAATAAAAAAATTATTTATATGCCTAAAGTTAGTTTGAAGATTTTTTGAATTTTTTTCGTAATCTGGTCCATCAGGTGCAATATTATCTTCATACCATTGAGATATAACAATATCTTTATTATATTTTTTTATAGATTGAAAAGTTTTGTCTGTAATTGTATTGACATGTCCTAATAAAATTAGGTCAGGATTGTAGTAATAAGTTTTTTTTAATATTAAATCATTTAGTAGATTAGTATTTTTCAAATTAACTAAATTGCTTCCATAACTTAAAATGTCCCTATCACTTAAACCCTCAACATCGTGACCCAATCTAATAAGACCATTTTCAATTTTTTTTCCAGTAGAAATAAAATATATTCTGCTTCCCATTTTTTCTGCCCTATTATAAATATGTAAAATTTTAATTTTTGAATTTTTATTAATAAATATTTTCTTTGTAGGATTTAAAATTTTACTTCTATCAAAATCAATTAATTTAATATTATCAGATATCAAATGTAAGGGGTTATTGAGAGAATCATTTCTTAATCTTTTAGCTAAATTTTTATTTAATATTAGATTTTCAATTTCGTTGAAGATCGCAATTGGTGTTAAGCTTTTTAGTAAAATTGGAGAATTAATAGTTTCAGGTAATCCTCCCCTATTAGATATAATTACTGCATTACCCCTTGAACCGGCCTCTATGGAGGATCTTCCGAAAGGTTCTTCCCATTCTGAGGGAGCTATTGTGATTGATGATTTTGAATAAAATTTAAGAACATCTTCATAAGGTATCCAGCCCATATATTTAAGGCGTTTATGTCTATAACTATATTTTTCTCTAGGTTCGTCACCTAACACTACAGAACTCCATTTATTATATTTTTTCAATATTTTAATTACAGCTTGAGCAAAAACAGGAAATCCTTTTGATCTATTTAACTTACCTGAAAAAACAATTAAATTTTTCTTCTTCGTTTTACTTTTAAATAAATTAATACTTGGATACACTACTTTAAAATTATTATAAAAATTTTTTTCAATGTTAGTAAAAAATTTTTCTTGAACCCATTTACTAACAAAATAAATTTGAGAGCACAAATTTAATAATTTAATACGTTCGTTAACACTAGCAGAACCTTTTAAATGAAGTGGATCATTATGAATTATTAAAATATAATTTACATCTTTAAAATCTTTATGAATATCTATAACGTAATTTGGTCTATTATGTATTTCAATAATTGAAGGGCTAAATTTTTTAATATGTGCTTTAAATTTTTTTAAATACTGATTTGTTCTACTTTGATATTTAATGTTTTTGATCTCTATATTATTGTATATAGATTTAATTGTTGCATTTTTTTTAATTACGTTTGAACCATATACGGAAATATTTTTCCTATATACGCTTGGTTTAAAAAAATCTTTTACCCAGATTGAAGCAGAGCCAGCATTCATTTTAGAAAATTTTTCTTTATGAGGTAATAGTATAAAAATTTTTTTCATAATATATTTTTTTAAAAAAATAAAAAACTTTTAGTCATTTTTTGTAATTTTTTGTATTGTTTTTGTAATATTAAGAGAAAAATCAAAGTCAAATTTTTTATAATGATTTTCATTTAAAGTTTTAAAAATATAATTAACAAATAGTTTCAAAGTTTCATTTTTATTTATCGATGGCATTTCTAAATTGTAACCTTGATTATTTTTTTTGTATACGCTCACTTTATATATACCCTCATTCTCATCATATATTAATAAACCTTTCTCAAAATATATTTTAATTAGCCTAATTTTTATTGGTGATGACCAATTTAACTTTAAAAAAGCTGAAAAATTATTTTTGTATTTAAGATTAATATTTGCAAAATCTGATTTAAATTTTTTTTTTGTTTTAATCTCGTTCGACGTAAATTTATTTGGATTTTTGTTTAACAGATATTGAAGTATTGAAAAATCATGTATACCAAGATCCCATATAACATTAGCATCTTTTCTGTAAGGTGCTTTCTCTCTTATTGATTCATAAATTAAAGGTTTACCTAGTTGATAAGTTTTTAATACTTTTTTTATGTACGCAACACTTTCACTGTATATAAAAGGATAGTCTACAAACAAAAATTTTTTATTTTTTTTACTTATTGATACTAATTCTTTTGCTTGATCTAATCTTAAAGTTAATGGCTTTTCGCACATTACATGTTTGTTATTTAACAATGCTAGTTTTGCAATTTGATAGTGTGTATTTGTTGGTGTTGAAATAATCACAATATCTATACTTTGAATAGATAAAGCTTTTTTAAATGATGTAAAAAATTTAGAATGAGGATATAGATTTTTAGCTTTATTTAGATTATTTTTTTTTGAATCACAAATAGAAATAATATTAAAATATTTGCTAGAGTGAAAATTTCTTGTAAGTATTGGTCCCCAATAACCAAATCCGACTATAAGAACATTGTATTTTTTTTTCATTTTTTGAAATTATTCTGTTTTATTACTATATATATAAAGAAATGAAAGTATTAAAATTAAAATTATGAGAATAAATGTAATTGGATCAGGTTATATGGGTAAACAAATTGCTGCTTTCTTATCAATTTTGGGTTTTGATATTTTATTATGGCAAAAAAATGATAAAAATTTATCAAATGATTTAATTAGGCAAGTCAGCAAAATCGAGCGACTACTAAAAGTTAAATCACAAGGAACAATAAAATCTATAAATAAATTGAGTAAATTAGAAAAATTTATTACTATTGAAACTGTTTCTGAGAATCTTGATATTAAAAAAAAAATATTTAACAATTTAAATTTTAAAGAAAATTTGTTTAGTAACACCTCTTCAATAAAACTTTCTTCTATCAACGAAAATGTTAACGGTTTACATTTTATGAATCCAATAACAATGAAGATTATTGAAGTATGTAAGGTAAGAAATTACAACGAAGAAAGCCTAAATTTTTTGTTAAATGTATTTAAAAAAAACTCCTATAAAATAATGAATGTTACTGATTCACCAGGATATATTATTAATAAAATAATTTTTAAAGACATTTCGCATTTTTTTTATTTGTTAGAAAAAAAGAAATGCAACATCTATGAAATTGAAAAAATATTTAATTCAGATTTTAAAAAAATAAAAAAAGATAAGATTATTCTTCCAAAATCTGATCCAGTTAAACTTATCAATATTATTGGTGCAGATACATGTTTACAAATTTTAACAAATTTAAATAAATTCGATAAAAAATATTATATACCTAATGCATTATTAGTATCTGTTAAAAATAAAATTCTAGGACACAAAAACAAGACTCAGTTTAAAATTTTATAAATATTTTTTTTGTAATCTTTTATATATTTTAATAATATTCCTAGGATAATCTTTTTTAAATCTTGAAATCCAAGGATAAGCATTCTTTTTTGAATGTGGTATTTTTAATTTCTTTATTGATCCTCTTAATATAAATGGATTACCACTACCAATAGTCTCACCTTTCAGATTACTATTAACTAATGAATTAGCACCAACAAAACTTCCAAAACCAATTATTTTACCAGGTAATATAGTTGATCTTGTACAAATTATAGAAAATGGTTCAACTATTACTCCACGTCTAATGTTACTTGGTGGAATAGGATCGTTTGTTAATATCACGTAAGGAAAGATCCATGCGTAACTCTTTATAATTGAATGTTGACCTACGTGGACATTACTATGAAGTTTAGCATAATCTTCAATTTTGCAACAACCCTCAATATCACTATAGCTTCCAATTTGAACGTTATTTCCTATATTTGATTTTTCTCTTATTAAAACTCTATGTCCTATGATTGAATTTTTTCCAATTAACACATCTGAGTAAATAATTGAATGTGAATTGATTTTAGTGCCCTTTTTAATAAGAGTGCTAATATTTTTTTGGTTATTAGAGTGTCCTATCAAACAATAGTCACCAATACTAACATTGTCTTCAATAATTACATTATCCAAAATTTTAACACAAAATCCTATTTTTACATTTTTTCCAATTCTAGCTTTTAGAGATATATTGTTCATAAATAATTAGTGTAAATTTGCATTACATTCACATTATAAAAATTTGGTTTTCTAATATACCTGAATCTTCGTGAACCTAAAACTTCCTCAAAAGTTATTTTTTTATTTAACCACATATTGTACTCATTGGTTTCTAAATTAAAATAATGACAATTATTAGGTAATACTTTGTCTTTGTAAATAGAAACTTCATTATTAAAAAGATTAATCAAGATTTTTTCATTTTTGGTCATACTATTACCAATTAATATTTTATGATTTATTTTTTTTGTCATATTCTTAAGCTTATTAGTAATAATTTTGAAATGTTTTCTAGTAAGTTTAATTGGTTTAGTTTCTTTAGATACTTTTTTATATGATTTATTTTTAAAAATAAATTTTTTTAATTCAGTATTAAAAATAGACGCACTTATATTCTCGCTATAAATAGATAGTTTATTATTAAATTTAAAACAGTATGATTCAGACAACATTGTTTTATAATTTCTCGACATAGATAAATGTTTTTTTTTAGCATAATTGACAAAATCAACTGGTGTAGCTACAGCTTTGTTCATTAATGAATTTGGATTATCAATATGAAATAAATTTGATCCGAAAGGTATGACAATTTTAGGTTTTAGAATTTTAGCTTGTATAATACCATAATCCATAAATTTATTTTCCAATCTATAACCTTCTTTTCTGATACTAGATTTGGTAACATTATTTAAAAGGTATGGATAATAATGGATAAAAGCAAAAGGAATACATCCAACATCAATATTTCCAATAATTTTTTTGAGCGGTATTAAGCTTTTTTCAGTAATAAAATTATCATTTCCATGATAGATACTAAGATTATTATTTGATATTACCATAGATGAGTCAATATCATTATATTCATGAAGACATCCATATACCCATGTTTCATCATTTATAAAAAATTTTTTTTTATTTGGAATCCTGATAAATTTAATTTTTTCTTTTTTGAGAGATTTAAAAAAATTTTTTCTGCCATCAAGAACATAAATAGGAATTTTTTTTTTTTGGATTTTCTTAAGAAATTTTGGATCATAATGATCTTGATGAATGTGTGAAACAAAAACACCATCTACATCAAAAAATCTTTTATCCATAACTTGACTTGGAAAAAAACACCACGAGTTATTATAAAAATTTGATTGCTCAATGGTATCAAATAAGTATTTTTTTTTATTAAGTCTTACCAATATAGATGCATGGCCAATATAAAAAATACCGTCATGAGTTTTATTTAAAAACTCAGTTAATTTTTTTGATTTATAGTAAAAATTTTTACTATTATTTATATACATTTTGATATTATAAAGGAATTTTTTATCTTTTTTCGTAAATTAGTATTTTTTTTTAAATAATATTCAGCTCTCATTGCTAATATTTTTGTCTTAAATTTTTTTCTAAAAATTATTACCCAAAATCTACCTTTAGTATTTTTTGCTCCCTTTCCAGAGTTATGCTGATTTAATCTTCTTTTTAGATTTGTTGTATAACCAACATAAGTTCGTATTTTATTATCTTTAATAGACCAGAGCATATAAATATAGTGTTTCATAATATACGTAAGTACACTATTAATTTTGGCGGTCCCAAGGGGAATCGAACCCCTCTTTCGAGGATGAAAACCACGTGTCCTAACCGATAGACGATGGGACCTATTAAAATATTCTTGTATTTATTATATATTTGATGTTGTTTCAATGATCAAAGTTATAATTTGATTAAATATTAATAAGTACTGTAATGGAAAACATAAAAACACAGATTCAATCTATTGTAGACCTTTATAAAACAGGTGATTTTATAAATGCTGAAAGTTTGTGTACAAAACTTCTTGTAACTAACCCATCGGTAGTTTTTTTATACAATCTTTTGGGTTTAATACTCGTTGCAGTAGGCAAAGTTGATAAAGCTATAGAGTCATATGAAAGTGGTATAAAAATCGATCCTAATTTTGCAATGATATATAATAATATGGGGCTAGTTTATGCTGAGAATATAAAGAACTATACAAAAGCAGAAAGTAATTATAAAAAATCAATATTTTTTGACAATAAAAAGCCTGAACCGCACAACAACTTAGGAAGCTTATACAAAACAATTGATAGACCAAATGATGCTATTATGAGTTTTAAAAAAGCTATAGCTATAGACAAATATTTTATTCACGCCTATCATAATATTGGAAATGTCTATACTTCGATGGGAAACTTTAAAGAAGCAAAAGAATATTATAAAAAATCAATAAAGATAAATCCTTTTTATACTAATTCACATAGAACATTAAGTAGAATTTTAAAATATAATAAAAATGAAAAGCATTTTGCGGAACTTAAAATAATATATCCTAAAATTAAAAATGAAAATATTGAAGATAAAGTAAATATTTCTTTTGCATTAGGAAAGGCGTATGAAGATATTAAAGATTATAAAAAATCTTTTTTTCATTATAAAGATGCAAACCTAAATTATGATAAAAAAATAAAGTATTCTATAAAAAAGGAATATGACAAATTTGATAGAATTAAAAAAACATTTAATAAAAGTATATACAAAAAATTTTCTGGGTTTGGTAATAATTCTAAATCACCAATTTTTATTCTCGGGATGCCTAGATCTGGAACAACATTAGTTGAACAAATACTATCTAATCATCCAAAAGTATTTGGAGGTGATGAGCAAACTTTTATTTCCACTATTATTAATAAAGAATTTGGAAATCATGATTTAAGACTTTTTTTTGAAGAAGTTATTAATTTTGATAAAAAACGTTTTAATGAAATGGGTGAATATTACATTAAATTAATGAAGAATATTTCTAATAATGCAGAGTTTACTACTGATAAGATGCCAGAAAATTTTTTGACCATAGGTTTTATTAAATTAATTCTTCCTAAGTCAAAAATTATTCATTGCAGTAGAAATTCTAAAGACAACTGTTTATCAATATATAAAAATCATTTTCCCGGTGGTAAAATACCTTATTCATATAATCTAGATAACATCATTCAATATTATAATTTATATAATGACTTAATGAATTATTGGAATAATCTTTTTCCTAATGAAATATTTAATATTAAATATGAAAAACTAATTCAAGATTCAAAAAAGGAAACTATTAATTTAGTAAAATTTTGTGAATTAGAATGGAGTGATGATTGTATTAATTTTCATGAAAATAAAAGAATAATTAAAACTGCTAGCGATGTTCAAGCAAGAAGTAAAATATATAATAGTTCTATTAATTCATGGAAAAATTATGATAAATATTTAGAAAAGAATTTTAAAAAATTAATAAATTGATATGTCGTCAATAATAAATTCAATTTTTTTTTTTCCTTTCCACTCATTTAAATGCATTTTTCCTGCAACATTAAAAATTTTTTTATTTTTCTCTGTTAGATAAGGTTCCAAAGATGTGTCTTTGCCATTCCATAAAAAGGAATTGAAAGTAGATCCATCTTTTCCTATTAAAATTGATTTTATGTGATTTTTCCCTACTATATTTCCTGATATTACTTTAACATTTTCTATAACAAATTTTGGTTCATTATTTCCCGAACCAAAGGGAGCTAAAGTGTTTATTTCATTATAAAAATCTTCATTCATAGCACTAGGAGAGATTATTGAATCTATGTATAAATCTCTATTCTTAGAAGTGTCAATTTTTGACTTCTCAAAACTGTTTATTAAATAATCTCTAAATTCAGAAATTTTTTCTTTTTTAAGTGAAAATCCACCAGCCATTTTATGTCCACCACCTTTTTCTAATATATTTAATTGTACCGCTTTAATTATATTACTTCCAATATCAAAACCAATTACTGATCTAGCTGATCCTTTAGCTTGAGTGCTGTCAATAGAAATTAATATCGTAGGCTTATTGTATCGATCTTTAATTCTTGATGCTATTATTCCCATAACACCCTCGTGCCAATTGTTTCCTGAAAGCACTAAAACAGGATGGTTATGAAATTTTTCAACATCAATATTAACTTTTTCTAATAACATTGATTCAATTTCTTTTCTTTCTGAATTAGATTTTTCTAAGTCAATAGCAATATCATATGTTTTTTTAGGATCGTTAGATGTTAAAAGTTCTACACCGTGTGATGATTTTCCAACTCTACCCCCAGCATTAATTCGTGGCCCGAGTATAAAACCCAGATCATAAGTAGTAGGTTGAGATTCAATTTTACACAAATCGTATAAAGTTTTCAAACCTAAGTTTGATCTTTTTTTAATAACTTTTAAGCCTTGAGTTACTAAAGCTCTATTTAAACCTATTAATGGAACTACATCACAAACTGTTCCTAGAGAAACTAAATCTAAAAAATCAAGTATTTGAGGTTCTTTAACACTTTTTAAAAGAAACCATTTTTCATCACGTAGCTTTTTATTCATAGCAACTAAAAAAACAAAACAAACACCAGTAGCACAAAGATAATTTAGATTTGATGTATCGTCATAACGATTTGGATTCACTATTGCGTGTGCTTTTGGAAGGTTTGTATCTGATTGGTGGTGGTCTAAAACTATGACGTCAATACCTTTTTTTTGTGCGTAATTGATAGATTTATAAGATGATGTTCCACAATCAACGGTAAAAATAATTTTGGAATTTTTATTTATAAGAGATTGAAATCCAAGTATATTAGGGCCATATCCTTCTTTTTGTCTATCTGGGATATATGTATTTGTTTTAACGTTTAAAGATAAAAAATAACGTGCTAACAAAGCTGTTGAGGCAGCTCCGTCAACATCATAATCACCAAAGATCCCGATATAATCATTATTTTTTATACAATTATAAACTCTATCAACAGCTTTCTTCATATCTTTTAGGATTAAAGGATTAGGTAAAAGGTTTTTAATTTTTGGATCTAAAAACAAATTTATATCTACAATATTTCTTTTTCTGATAGATAATAGTTTAGATAAAATCTCTGAAAGAGAATAGTTTTCACAGAAATAAGATACATCTGAAGATTTGAATTTATTAAACGCCCAATTTTTCCCACTAACAGAAGAAAAATTCATTTTTTTATATTATTTTTAATTATTTTATTAGTGCTACTGCTAAAATGTAATACTAAAGTTTCTGTAGAAATAATATTATCTTCATATTTAACTCCCTTTAGAAAGTCCCCACTAGTAACTCCAGTGGCACAAAAAATCACATCTCCTTTAACCATATCATCAATATAATATTTTTTATTTAAATCATTTATTCCCATTTTTTTTGACCTAATTTTTTGAGAATCATCAGTAAAAACTAATTGAGTTTGCATTTGACAACCCAAGCATTTTAATGCCGCTGCAGCTAATACACCTTCAGGACCACCACCTGTCCCAATATACATATCAATATTCTTATTAGGATCAGCAACTGATATAGCGCCAGTAACATCACCATCAGTAATAAAATTAATTTTAACATTTTGTTCATTTAAAGATTTAACAATCGAATCATGCCTGGGCCTATTTAATAAGCACACGTTTAATTGATAAGGTTTTTTCTTTAAGGCATCTGATAATAATTTAATATTCTTGCTAACACTAAAATCTAAATCAACTATCCCGTTTGGTAAATTAGGGCCTACAACAATTTTTTTCATATAAATATCAGGAGCATTAAGCAAATTCCCTTTTTCACTGATAGCGATAACAGCTAAAGCATTAGGTAAATTTTTAGCTGTAAAATTGGTACCTTCCAAAGGGTCCACTGCTATATCGAACTCAGGACCTAAATTGTTACCAACTTTTTCATTTATATAAAGCATAGGAGCTTCGTCCATTTCACCTTCACCAATTACAATTTTACCTCTCATTTCTATTAAATTTAGTTCTTTTCTCATACCATCAACAGCAGCTTGATCAGCTGCTATTTTATCATTTTTACCTATATATTTGGATGCTCGAATTGCAGCAGTTTCAGTTACCTTTGCAAAGATTTTTGTATAGATATTATTTATTGTCATTTAAATTTTTCTATTCTTATAAAAGTAGGTTTTTTAAGAATAAATTTATTTTTTGAAAGAACTTTCAATAAATTGTTATTATTTTTTTCTAAATTGTCATGTGTTATTATAATGATAGTAGCTTTCTTATTTTTTTTATTAGGATTTTGTATTAGATTTTTAATTGAAATTTTATTTTTAGTAAAAATTTTAGTAATTGATGAAAGGACACCAGGTTTATCTTTAACTTCAAATCTTATATATAAAGAATTCAAATATTTATTTGAATCATAAATGATGCTTTTTTTTCTTTCGTTATACGGTAGACCAAATGGATATTTAATATTACCTCTTAAAACAGACAAAAGATCTGACATTAGGGCTGATGAAGTTGGGCCAGGTCCAGCTCCCTCACCTTGCATTAGACTCTGTCCAACTGGCTTAGCATCAAGAATAATTGCATTCATTACGCCATTTATATTTGCAATATAAGTATCTTTTTTTACTAAGGAAGGATGAACTCTTTCGTATAACTTATTATTTATTATCTCTGTAATTCCCAATAATTTAATTTTAAAATTTAGTTTATTTACTATTTGTATATCTTCTAATTCGATATTTTCTATTCCATCCATTATACATTTATTTTTAGTAATTTTTTTATTAAACGCTAAGGCTGATAAAATTCTAACTTTAGATAATGTGTCTTGACCATTCAAATCAGTTTTAGGATTTAGTGGTTCTGCATATCCTAATAATTGAGCCTTTTTAAGAACATTTGAAAAAGTATCTTTTGTAATTTGCATTCTAGAGAGTATGTAATTACAAGTCCCATTCAAAATACCAATTACCTTACTTATTTTGTTAGTCGCAAGACCATCCTTTAAAGTTCTAAGAATGGGAATGCCACCACCTACCGCAGCTTCAAATTCTAAATTCACATGATTTTTCTCTGCTAAAAATGATAAATAATCACCATGCTTAGCTATAAGAGCTTTGTTTGCCGTAATAACATGTTTTTTATTTTTTAAAGCTGACTCTAAAATTTTTTTAGAAATTCCATCTGAAAATCCTATTAATTCAAATACAATATGAATTCTAGGATTATTTGTTATATCCAGAGGATTTTTATAAAATATTTTTTTATTAAATTTAAAATTTCTCTTTTTTTTAATTGATTTCGCTGATATTGCAACAATATTTATATTTTGACCTGTTTTAGTTTTGATATCTTTTTTTTTAGATAATATTTCATTGTATAATCTACTACCAATTTGACCCAATCCAATTATTGCAATATTAATTACATTTTTATTCATAAATTAATCTGGTGTTTTATTTATATCAGGATATGATTTCAGTGAGTTTCTCTCCATAATTTTATTAACTAAATCTCTAAAATTATATGAGTTATTTATTTTATTTACATAGCCACTTTTTACTTCTTTAGGTTCAAGGTATTTTTCTTCTTCTTCAGAAATAGGCTTTTGGTCAATCTTTTTAGCAGCTATTAAATTCTTTTTTGAACTTTTTTTAATATCTTTTTGAATTTGCTTTGCTAAAAGTTTTTCTTTTTTAATTATTTCTTTCTCATTATTTTTAGCTATTTTTGCAAGCCTTTTTTGTTCTTTAATAATCATTTTATTTTCTTTTTTTGCTTGTTTATTTAAATTCTTTTCTGTCTTAACTTTATTTTTAACAAATTTACCACCTTTTTCCATTAACATTTCTAAGTCTAAATTATCTTCGTTGTTATTGTTTTTTAAATCTCTAACTTCAACAATCATTGTTTTTTTAAAATAGGCTTTTCTTTCAGCTTTGTTGATACAAGGATGGTCTCCACACCAAAATGTTTTTTTATTTGAAGTGCAATTAGCAACATAAAATAACAAAAATAACAAAAATAATATTTTCATATTAAACCTATCTCTTCCTTTAGATTGAAAGCAACATTCATATTTTGCACTGCTTGACCTGATCCTCCTTTTATAAGATTGTCTATAGCAGAAATTATAATAACTTTAGTATTTTTTCTGTTCTTGCATACGGATATATGACAATTGTTAGTATTAATAGCGTCAATAGTTCCTATAGGTGTATTAAATTTTGCAAATTTGATAAATAAATTATTTTTATGGACTTTTTTTAAAAAATTAAAAATTTTTTTTGCATCATAGCCACTTTCAGTATCCAAATAAATTGTAGATAAGATGCCTCTAAACATAGGTAGTATATGTGGTGTAAAGCTAACCATTATTTTACTACCATGAATTTTAGATAGCTCTTGATCTATTTCAATCATATGTCTATGAGACCCTACTCCGTATGCAGATATAGAATTAAGTATAGAGTTAAATCTTTTTTTATTATTTGTTATTTTTTTACCAGCTCCTGAATAACCAGATTTTGAATCTATAGTAATATTGTTTACTTTAATCATTTTTTTTTTTATTAATGGAATTAGAGGTAATTGTACTGAAGTTGGATAACATCCTGGGCATGAAATTATTCGATAATTTTTAATTTTTTTTTTTGCAAATTCAGTAATTGAATATATTGACTGATCCATTAGTTTTTTATTTGGATGATCTTTTCCATACCATTTTTTATAATCTTTTAAACTTTTGATTCTAAAGTCTGCTGATAAATCAATAATTTTAACATGGTCAGGTGTAATTTTAGCAATTTTTTGAGCTTCACCATTTGGTAGTGCTGTAAAAATAATTTTTATTTTTTTCCAATCAATAGATTTAATATTTGATATTTTGGGTAATTTTTTTGAATTAATTTCTTTACTAAAAGAATTAATTTTTTTTCCTATAGACTTATTTGCACATAAAAATACTATTTTTACAAATGGATGCTTCGATAGTATTTTAACTAATTCTAGTCCTATATATCCAGTTGCCCCAGCAATAGCTATGTTTAATGAATCTTTCATTATTTTAATTATACCAGCAATTTATATTAAGTGATATTTTAAATAAGACTTATCTCTTAGAAAACTGGAAACTACGTCTAGCTTTTTTACGTCCGTATTTTTTTCTTTCAACAGATCTAGAATCTCTAGTGGTTAATTTTTCTTTTTTTAAAGTTTTTTTATTGTCGGGCTCAAATAGGACTAAAGCTCTAGCTATACCATGTATAATTGCTCCAGCTTGTCCTGAAAGGCCACCGCCCTTTACAGAGCATCTAACATCGAAATCATTTTCTTTATTTAAAATAGATAATGGTCTAAAAACTGCCATTTGTAATATTTCCTTCTCAAAATAATTTACCATTTTTTTACCATTTACATGCATATTACCTGAACCTTTTTTTAACCATACCTTTGCTATAGATCTTTTTCTTCTACCAGTGGCATACTTAGAGTCCTTAAAGTCTAATTTAATTTTTTTTTTTGGTGTAGATTGAGTTAATTCAGTTTCCATATTAGTTAATTGTTATCATATTTTTTTTATTCAGTTTTGAAAAATCTATTAGTGTTGGATTTTGAGATTCATGAGAGTGTGATGATCCTTTAAAGATTTTAAGTTTAGTAAGTTGTTTTTTAGATAATGGACCTCCTGGTAACATTCTTTTTACTGCAAGTTTTAAAATTTCTTCTGGTTTACTTTTAATCATTTTCGATGGGTCTGTTGTTTTAATTCCACCTGGATATCCAGTATGTCTATAATATTTCTTTTTAGTAAATTTTTCACCTGTAAATTTAATTTTTTCAACATTAGTAACGACAACAAAATCACCGTTATCCATATTTGGAGTATATTGGCTTTTATTTTTACCTCTTAGTACAATTGATATAAATGAAGCTAATCTACCTACAACTAAATTTTCAGCGTCTATTAATAGCCAATTATTTTTAATTTCATTTTTCTTTATAAAGTCAGTCATCTATTTTGCGCATAAATACTTAGATTTATGCTTAAAGTCAAATTTTAAAATATATAAAATCCTTTACAATAATTGCATTTAAGGTGAAAATATCATGATAATTAATAAAGTGGAGGAAGAATGACAAAAGAAATCAAAAATCCAGAAACAATTGCTCTGCATGGAGGTGATTATAGAAGTGATCCTGCCACAACAGCAGTTGCCGTTCCTATATATAGAACAACATCATATCAATTTAAAGATACCGAAACTGCTGCAAATTTATTTGCTCTAAAAGAATTTGGTAATATTTATACAAGAATCATGAATCCTACTAATGATGTTCTTGAAAAAAGAGTTGCCGCTTTAGAAGGTGGCCTCGCATGTGTTACAGTCGGGTCGGGTCAAGCCGCTTCAACTTTTGCAATAACGAATTGTTGTCAAGCTGGCGATAATTTTATTAGTTCAACTGATCTTTATGGTGGAACAGTTAATTTATTTACTCATACGTTAAAAAGACTTGGAATAGAGGTTAGGTATGCGGATCCATCAGATCCAAAAAACTTTGAAAAACAAATTGATGAAAAAACAAGATGTATTTATGCAGAAACATTACCTAATCCATATTTGCGTGTTTTTCCAATTAAAGAAGTTGCTGAAATCGGAAGAAAAAATAATATTCCTTTAATCATGGATAACACTGCTGCTCCTGTTATATGTAAACCCTTAGAGCATGGAGCTGCAGTCGTAATTCATTCATTGACTAAATTTATAGGAGGACATGGTACTGTTATTGGTGGTTGCTTAGTAGATGGAGGCAATTTTGATTGGACTGCAGATCCTAAAAGACAACCTTTGTACAATGAACCTGACCAAAGTTATGGTGGTGCAGTTTGGGGTAAAGTTGTTCCTGAGTTAACTGGTGCAAATATAGCTTTTGCTGTACGAGCTAGAGTAGTTTTATTAAGGGATTTAGGATCAGCTTTAGCACCAGATAATGCTTTTGGAATAATCCAAGGTTTAGAAACAGCACCTTTAAGAATGAAACAACATTGTTCAAATGCACAAATAGTAGTGGATTTTTTAATGAAACATAAAAATGTTGATAGAGTTATTTATCCAAATCAACACAAGGGTGAAATTGGAGATAGAGCAAAAAGATATTTTAAGGGAGGAAATGGTGGTTTAGTTGGCGTTGAGGTTAAAGGTGGAGTTCAAGCTGGTAAAAAATTTATTGAAGCTTTAAAAATGTTTTACCATGTTGCCAATATTGGTGACGCAAGAAGCTTAGCTATACATCCAGCAACAACAACGCATAGTCAATTAACTTCAGAAGAGCTATTGGCAGCAGGTGTAACGCCTGGGTACGTAAGATTATCAATCGGTATAGAGCATCCAGATGATATTGTTGCTGATTTAAACCAAGCATTAAATGCCTCTGGAGGATAAAATTTTAAACTTTTATTTAATTGTAGAATTTTTATAAATTAATACAGTTGAAGATATAACTAAAAATATAGAACCTATTTGGTGTATAGATGCTAAAATTATTTGTGCACCAGATAGTATTGTTAAAATTCCTAAAAATATCTGCAATAATAAAAAAAACAAAACTATTAAAACTATAGATTTTAAATGAAAAGCATTTTTATTTATTATTGTTAAATAAAAGATATAAAGAAAAAATAGAAAAATAAAATATGCCAAGTTTCTATGAATAAACTGTACTATTGAAGGAACTTGAAATAAACCTATGTTTAAAAAATCTGATAAATTAGTATCATTTGGAATATAATTATTTCCCATAAGTGGCCAAGATTGATATATCTGACCAGCGTCTAACCCAGACACTAACGCACCAACTGAAATTTGGATTAAAATTAAAATAAGAAAAATTAATGGAAAAAAGGAAAGAGGTTTTTTAAATGAATGAAATTGCAATTTATTTAAAACTAAAATATTCCATACAAGCATAACCAATATTATAAAAGCAACTGTCAAATGTATTGACAGTCTATAATGACTTACATCTGTTCTATCTGATAAACCACTAGAAACCATGTACCACCCGATGAAACCTTGGACACAAATAAGAAAAAATATGAAGTATAAAGATACTAAGTTCTTAGTGTTAAACTTTTTTTTGAAGGAGAAAAATAATAACGGTAGTATATAAAAAATCCCAATAACACGACCTAACAACCTATGAGCATACTCCCACCAATAAATAACTTTAAATTCATCTACTGTCATTGTGGGGTTAATAATCGTGTATTCAGGTATTTTTTTATATAAAGAAAAAGCAATATTCCAATCGTTATAACTAAGTGGTGGTATTATTCCTTTAAATAAATCCCATTTAGTAATAGATAAACCTGAATCTGTTAATCTAGTTAGACCACCCACAACTATCATTAAAACAACAAGTGAAGTTATTAACAAAAGCCAGAAAACTAGATATTTATTTTGATTTTTGATAATCATGAAAATAATATACATATTTAATATAAATTAAAATAATGAATTTTTGTCGCTCTAATGGACACTGTAAAAATAAAAACTATAAGAAATAAGATAGATAAACTTGATTATAAGTTACTAAATTTGATTAAAAAAAGGACAAATTTGGTGAATCAAGTAATTAAAGTTAAATTATTAAAAAAACAAATTGTTGATAATAAAAGAATTATAAAAATATTAAGCAATATAAAAAAACGTTCACTTTTAAAAAAAATTGATCCACAAATTACCCGTGCTATTTGGATAGCAATGATAAGAAGTTTTATTAAATATGAAAGAAAAAATTTTAAAAAAAAATGATTATTTGCTATGAGGTGGTAATTTTTTTTCAACAAACATTTCGTGTTTTCTCGTAGAAGGATTGTATTTCTTTACTTTAAGTTTTATTTTTGCCTTTTCTCCACCAGCTGGTTTTTTTACATAATAAAAAAAAGGACTGTCGGGTTTTTTTTCTGGAACTAAACGAACTTTTATATGTGTTTTTTTTGCCATTATTTAAACTTTTTTAAATCTTTAATAATTTTAGATATATTTTTAATTTTACTTTTAATTAATATTTTACTATTTAAATTATTATTATTTATACCAGTATATACATTGTCGTCAAGAGAATCGATTTTTTTCTTATTCAATATTTTTTTTACTCCATTGATTGTAATACCCCTTTCTTTTAATAAAAATTTAATATTTTTTATGATTTCGAATACTTCCAAAGAATAATATCTTCTTTGACCAGCCCTTATTAAAGGCTTTATTTCTTTGAATTGCGTTTCCCAATATCTTAAAGTGTGTGTTTGTAACCTACCTGTCTTTTTATTTATTAAACCTAATTCTTTTGTTACCTCACCTATGGTTTTATATGCTTTCTCATTTTTGAGAATATTATTCATTTTTATTTATTTTTTTTTTAAAATTTAACGCGGATTTAAACCTTACCACTCTTCTAGAATTAATCTTAGCCTCAGATTTTGTTTTCGGATTTCTTCCAATTCTTTCCTTTTTATTTAAAATAAAAAATGTCCCAAAAGAAGAAATTTTAACTTCTTTTAAATTAATTACTTCAGTTACTATTAATTCGAAAAAGTCATCAACAATATTTAATGAAAGATCTTTAGAAAAACCTATGTTTTGATAAATTTTATTAGATATATCTTTGCGCGTAAAATTTTTTTTAACAGACATTTATTAATATTACCTTATCAAAAAATTTAACAACTTTTATATATTATATAAAAATATTACTCGTTTTATTGAGCGTCAACAGTAATTAAATTAGATTGTATTTTGTCTATTAAATTTGCATGTACTATTTTATTACAAACCTTTATAGAATGTGCGAATCCAACAGAATCAGTTGATCCATGGCTTTTTACAACAGGACTTTGAAGGCCTAAGAAAATTGCACCATTATATTTTCTAGGATCTAATTTATCTTTAAATTTTTTTAAGGATCTGTAAGATAACAGCAATGAAACACTATTTAATGATTTTTTTAAGTTTTTTGTTATAAAGTTGGCGGTACCTTCTGCAGTTTTTAATGCAATATTTCCTGTAAAACCATCTGTAATTATTACATCAGCATTACCATCCATAATATGATTCCCTTCTATATAACCAATAAATTCAAAATTTTTTGTTTTGTTATTCTTTAAAGTGTTAAAAGTTTTTTTTAAAAGTTCATTGCCTTTATTTTCTTCAAGTCCAATATTTAATAAAGCTATTTTTGGTTTTTCTTTAAAAAATAAAGATTTATATAACGCAGCACCCATACATGAAAAGTCTACAAGATTTTTTTCATTACACTCTATATTCGCACCTAAGTCTAAAACTAAACTTGTATCATTTTTATTTGGCCACATGGCAGCCAAAGCAGGTTTACTTATTCCATCTAAAGTTTTTAATAATAATCTTGATATAACTAGTAAGGCTCCAGTATTGCCTGCAGAAAGAGAAATATCTGATTTATTTTCTTTTAAAGATTCAATGGCTTTCCACATACTAGTTTCTTTACTTTTTTTTGCTGCTGCAAGTGGACTTTCATTATCTAAAATAAAATCTTTAGTATGAATTATTTCGCAATATTTTTTAATATTATTTTTTCTAGAAATTTCATTTTCGATAATATCTTTATTTCCATATAAGTAAAAGAAATTGTCTCTATTATTTTTTAAAGAGATGTCAATACCGTCTATAATTTTTCTAGGTGAGTTTTCGCCACCCATTGCATCAATAGCAATTTTTACTATTTTGGACATATGATTATGATAATTTTATTTTTTAGGTTCTAAAATTTGTTTACCGTTATAAAGACCGGTTTTCAAATCTATGTGATGAGAAAGTCTATACTCTCCAGATTTTTTATCTTCCACAATGTTAATTGGAGAGATACTATGATGTGATCTCCTCATGTTTCTTCTGGATTTTGATGTCTTTCGTTTAGGTACTGCCATTTTTATACTTATTTAAATTAAAATTTATTGTACCTTTTAATACACTATCGAAGCTTAAATCAAAACAAAAATTTTCGTAATCATTAAAATATATAGATATATCCTTGTAAGTAAGCTTTTCTTTAATATCATTAACCTTTAAATAATTGTTAATAAAATGAAATTTATCACTATCTCTCATATTTTTATATTTTTCACAATTTAACAAAATATCATAAAAATTTTTTACAAGATGTCTCATATTTTTATTGATAGTAGTGTCTCCATAACCAATTTCTCTCATATTGAGTTCTATTTTATTAAAAATATAATCAAATAAATTTTGATAAAAAATCTCTGTTATTTTTTTATTTTTACTATCTTTTCTTTTAATAAAAATAAATGAAATGTGTAAAAAAATAAGATGAATTCTGTTTTCAAAAGTATCAATTAGATCAAATTTAGTATAAAAAAATTTATCACGACATATTGAAAGAATTGTATTATAAATAGCTTCAATTGGTATAAAATTTTTATTAGTATCTTTAATCATATGACAAAGAAAATAATTTTACTTTTAACTCTAATATTTTTAACTTCATGTAATCAAAATAAGGTTATAAAAACACATGGAATATCATATCTTGAAAAAAGGGAAAAGCTTATAATTATTAATAAAACTAATAAAAATGATGCCATACAATATTTGGGTCAACCATCAACAAGGGGAATGACAAATAACAATCTGTGGATTTATATAGAAAGAACAATAACTCGTAAAAGTATGTTAAAACTTGGTAAAAATTATGTCTCTAAAAACAATGTGTTGGTTTTAGAATTTGATAAATATGGCGTTGTAAAAAATAAAGATTTTTATGACAAAAATAAAATGGGTGATATTAAGTTTACTGCAGCCATCACTGAAAATGAAATTAAGAAAGAAAATTTTGTACGGAGTTTCTTATCAAGCGTTAGACAAAAAATGAAGAATAGTAAAAAATAATTTTAGTGAGCTATTACGGCTAATAATAATAAAGCAACAATGTTGGTGATTTTTATCATTGGATTAATAGCTGGACCTGCTGTATCTTTATAAGGGTCACCTACTGTATCGCCAGTAACTGCAGCTTTATGGGCTTCCGATCCTTTTCCACCATAATTTCCATCTTCTATATATTTTTTTGCATTATCCCATGCACCACCACCAGCTGTCATTGATATTGCCATAAACAAACCTGTAATTATAACTCCTAAAAGCATTGCACCGACTGAAGCTAAAGCTGCTTCAAGTCCGCCAATAAAAAATATGATAAGGTATAAAATTATAGGCGATAAAACTGGTAGCAAGGATGGAATAATCATTTCTTTAATAGCTGCTTTTGTTAGTAAGTCCACTAATTTACCATAATCAGGTTTTCTTTTTCTTTTCATGATTCCCGGTATTTTTTTGAACTGTCTCCTTACTTCAATTACAACAGCACCACCTGCTCTACCAACAGCTTGCATAGACATAGATGAGAATAAATAAGGTAACATTCCACCAATTAATAAACCTATAACAACAAATGGATTTGAAAGATCAAAACTCACAGAAATATTTTCTAATGCAGATCCGGGTATTTTTGAAAAAAATTTTATATCTTCTGTATAAGCAGCAAATAAAACTAAAGCTCCTAATCCAGCGGATCCTATCGCATAACCTTTTGTTACAGCTTTTGTTGTGTTACCAACAGCATCAAGTGCGTCTGTTGTTTTTCTTACACTTTTAGGTAAATTTGCCATTTCTGCAATTCCGCCTGCATTATCAGTTACAGGTCCATAAGCGTCTAAAGCAACAACCATACCTGCTAGCGCTAACATTGTAGTAACTGCTATTGCAATTCCATAAAGTCCAGCTATTTGATTTGTTGAAATTATGCCCGCAACAATAATTATAGCGGGGATAGCTGTAGCTTCTAAAGATACAGCTAAACCTTGAATAACATTTGTTCCATGTCCTGTTGTAGATGATTTAGCTACCGATCTTACCGGTCTGAAATTGGTTCCTGTATAATATTCTGTGATCCAAATTAGTAATCCAGTAATAATTAATCCTATAACACCACAAATATAAAGATCAAAACCAGAAAATGAGGCATTTGTTGAAGAATAAATAGTGTTGAGTCCAATTACTTTATCAGTGATTGGGTACAAAATAATTAAAGATAAAAAAGATGTTGCTATAAATCCTTTATAAAGTGCGTTCATTATATTTTTACTTTTACCAAGTCGAACAAAAAATGTTCCTATAATAGATGTTAAAATACAAGAAGCACCAATTGTTAGAGGATAAATCATCATGCTTAAATTATTAACAAAGAAAATAGATGACAAAACCATTGTAGCAACTATCGTTACTGCATATGTTTCAAATAAATCTGCGGCCATGCCGGCACAATCACCAACATTATCACCAACATTATCTGCTATAACAGCAGGATTTCTAGGGTCGTCTTCGGGTATACCAGCTTCAACTTTACCAACTAAATCAGCTCCAACGTCAGCACCTTTTGTAAATATGCCACCACCTAATCTTGCAAAAATTGATATTAACGAAGCTCCAAATCCTAATCCTACTAAAGCATTAATAACTTCTCTGTTTTCTATATTTAGTTTTAAAAGGATTAAGTAATATATGGCTATTGATAATAAAGCTAAACCTGCAACAAGCATTCCTGTAACTGCTCCAGATTTAAAACCTATATTTAAACCTGCGGCCAAACCTTTGCGAGAAGCTTCGGCAGTTCTTACATTTGCCTGAACCGATACTAGCATGCCAACATAACCCGCTACGCCAGACAAAAAAGATCCAATAAAAAAACCTATACCAACCCAAATTCCCAAAGCATATGTAACTATAATTAAAATTATAATCCCAACTACTGTAATTGTTCTATATTGACGATTTAAATATGCTCTAGCACCCTCTTGTATTGCTCCCGCAATTTCTTGCATTTTCGAATTACCAGGACTTGCAGACATTATTTGTCTAGCAACTACAAAGCCGTATAAGATTGCTAATAAACCTGCTAAAATTATTATATAAAGTGTTTGAATCATTTAAAAAAATAAATAAAAATTAAAAAAGAAAATTGTCAAAAAACGACACAAAACGCAACATAAATCTTTATTAAAAAGTATGTATATGTCCCATTTTTGTCGCACTAAGCTTAAGTTCTTTATCTTCGTATTTAAATAAAACTTTAGTATTCTTTGTAATTATACCTATTCTTGTTATTTTTAATTTAAGTTTTTTAGAAAGATTTTCAATTTTAATCCTATTTTTATTGTCTGATGTAAATAAGATTTGATAATCGTCACCATTAGAAAATATTTTTTCTAATTTAACTTTTTTTAATTCAATTGCTTTTTTAGTAGGATTAGATAGTGGCAAATATGATAAATTTACTGAAGCACCACATTTAGATTCTCTACATATATTATTTAGATCTTGCGCTAATCCATCTGAAATATCTATTGAAGCAGTAGCAAATTTTTTAAGATAAGAGCTTATAGAAATAGGAAGATCTGGTTCATAATATTTCTTTTTAAAAAAATTATTATATTTTCCTAAGTTTAATTTTTTTTTTAATATATTTAAACCTAAAAAAGAATCTCCAATGTTACCAGTAACATAAATATCATTATTTATTTTAGAACTATTTCGTAAAACAGGCTTATATTGTGAAAAACCAATAGCACATATAGTTATAACAAGTTTTGACGAAAAAATAGTGTCGCCACCACCTAAGATCATTTTAAATTTATTTTGTTCAGACTTTAATATTTTTTTTACTTCGGACAACCAAGATTTAGTTGCATATTTTCTATTTAAAGCAAAGGAAAGAAAATAATTTTTAGGCTTAATACCTTTTGAATATAAATCCGATAGAGTGGATCTTATGATTTTTTTAAGAAAATATTTAGGTTTATAAGAGCTAATAAAATGGATACCATCAATATAAGAGTCAATAGTAACTCCAAGTCCTTTTTTTTTGTTAAAATAAATATCATCACTAAGATTTAATGAACTTGGATCATTTTTAGATAATGTTTTAAGATATTTTTTAATGATTATAAATTCATTCATTTGTTAAACGGCTTATTTTTGCAGCTTTATCTAAAATTGCATTTAAAAAACCTTTTTGAGATTCTTCTAAAAAAGAATCTGATACTTTTAAGTATTCACTAATAACAACTTTGACAGGAGTTTTATGCATGTACATAAATTCATATACAGCAGCCATTAACATTAATTTAACAATTAATTCAGTTTTATTTTTATTAATATAATCCTTTAATTCATTATTTATTAAATTTTCAATCAGATCATTTCTTTCAATAGTACCATTAACAACATCCTTTATGAATTTTTTGTATCTATGTTTAGGAAAAACAATTTCAGAATCTTTGTTTAAATGATACCCATATAATTTTTGTACAACAATTATTCTTGGGTTTTTTAATGTTTCATTTTCGTTCATTTATTTTTTTTTAGTAATTTTAAAATTGTTACTACTGCATTTGCAGCTTCTATTCCCTTATTCTTTTTAATAACTTTTTTAAATTTAATGTTAGAACGATTTACTGCTTGTGAAATATTTAAAGCAGTTATTATTCCATTTGCTACAGGTTTCTTATGATCAATAGAAAGTTTCATCAAAGCAATGGTAGTAGCTTGAGAAATAAATTCAAAATGTGGAGTTTCACCTTTTATTACACATCCTAATGCAATGAAACCATCAAATTTTTTTATATTTTTAGAAATAATTATTGGTATTTCGAAAACTCCTGGAACATTAATTTTTATATAATTAATTTTAGAATTTTTTAAAACAGTTTTAGCACCAATTTCTAATCTATTTGAAATATCACTATAATAGTTTGCATTTACGATCAATACTTTGGTTTTCATTTAATTATTTCTTGTTTTGTAATTTTTATACCGTAACCATCTAGTCCAACAACTTTTTTTTTAGATCTAGTTACTAATATCATTTTTTTTATACCTAACGCTTTAATTATTTGTGCTCCAATTCCATAATTTTTTATCAATTTATCTTGTCCATACTTATAAAACTTACTACTTTTATATCCTCTTAGTGTTTCTGAAACAGATTTAAGATTAGTATCTCTTATAAAAACTAATACACAATCATTATATTTTTTAAAATAATTAATAGTATCATTAAAAACATTGGGTAATTTTTCTCCCAATAAATAATTTTTAATGATATTTGAAGAAATAACTCTAACTCGAGGACTTTTATTTTTATTTATATTGCCTTTTATTAAAGCAAAATTTTCAGATTCATTTAATAAGTTTTCAAATATTTTTATACAATAGTTTTCATTTTTAATCTTAATAAGAGATTCTTTTTTAAGTTTAACTAATTTTTCTTTATTGAGTCTATAAGCAATTAGATCGTCAATTTTACCAACTTTTAATTTATGTTTTTTTGCGAATTTAAACAATTGTTGGCCTTTTGCCATAGTACCATCATCATTCATTATTTCGCAGATTACAGCAGCTGTTCCATTTTTTGATAATCTTGATACATCAACAGAAGCTTCGGTATGACCTGCTCTAACTAAAACACCACCTTCTTTTGAAATTAAAGGAAAAACATGTCCTGGTGAAACTATACTTTTTGGAGTAGCGTTTTTATTAATTGCTGTTTTAATTGTATGTGATCGATCATAAGCTGATATACCGGTGGTAACACCTTTTTTTGCTTCTATGGACACAGTAAATGCTGTTTGTGTACGCGAATTATTTATAGGTGACATTAGTGATAAATTTAACTTATCTACCTGCTGTTTATCTAAAGCTAAACATATTAGGCCACGCCCAAACTTAGCCATAAAACTTATAGATTTTGCTGATACTTTTGTGGCAGGGATAATTAAATCTCCTTCATTTTCTCTACTTTCATCATCTACTAGAATAAATAATTTACCTTTTTTTGCATCACTTAGGATATTTTTAATACTTGAAAAGTTTTTTTTAATCATTTTAAAAAATTTTTTATATATTTACCCAAAACATCAAATTCTATATTAACAATACTATTTTTTTTAAGATTAGATAAGTTTGTCATTTTTAGCGTATGTGGAACTACAGTAATTTGAAAACCATTAAATAATATTTTTGATACTGTTAAAGAAATACCATTAACAGTAACTGAACCTTTGTAAATAACATATTTTTTAAAAAATTTAGATATCATAAAATTTATAACAATAGACTTTCCAATATTATTAACTTTTTGAACTTTGCCAGTGGTATCAACATGACCTTGCACAAAATGTCCAGAAATCCTATCTCCAAATTTAAGAGATTTTTCAAGATTAATTATATCACCTTCCTTGCAATATTTAAAAATTGTTTTATTAATAGTTTCTTTTGATATGAAAAATTTACTTGTTTTTTTTTTATAACTTTCTAGTGTTAAACAGGCCCCTGAACAAGATATAGAAGAACCTATTTCGTTTTTCTTTAGCGGTAATAAGCTAAATATCTCAACTGAACAATTATTTAGACTTTTTGTAATTTTTTTAATTGTACCAGTTTTTTGAATTATTCCATTAAACATTATTTAATATTGTAGGTTATTAGTTTTTCTCCAAAAAGATTAACTTTTTCGATACTTTTTTTTTTGTTTTTAATAGCTAAAGATAAACATTTTTTAATATTATTGGAACCTAGGTTATTTAATTTTTTGTTAGAAATAAATAGACTTAAATCATCTACAAAACCACCGTTTAAAAAACTTTTGATTAAACGTGCACCTCCTTCAACTAAAACTCTTGAATAATCAAATTTTTTAATTATTAACAAAATTTCCTGTAAATCAAGCTGTCCAGTTTTATCAATCTTGACTTTTATTGGAATAACTTTAATTTTTTTTAAAACTTTAATTTTTTTATAATTAAAATTATTATAAAATATTATTGTTTTATATAAAGAAGTGTCCTTAAATATATTAGAACTTAATGGTGTAGTAAGATTTTTGTCCAATATAACTCTAGCTGGACTTTTGAAAGCCAATCCATCTATTCTGCAAGTTAGTAAAGGATTATCATCATGAACTGTTTTTGCTGTTGTTATAATGCAATCATTTTTAGATCTAATTAAATGTACGCGACCTCTAGAATACTTGTTCGTAATCCACTTGCTCTTTTTATTTATAGTAAAATAATCTTTTGATATTGCAATCTTTAAAGTAACAAACGGTAATTTATGTTTTTTAAATTTTATATAACTTTTATAAAAACTGTTTACTTTTTTAGAAACAAATCCACTTTTTACAGTAATTTTTTTTTGTGTAAGATTTTTATAAGATTTATTAAAAGATCTTTTATCTGGATCTTTAATTGAATAAAAAACTTTTTTAATCCTTTTTCTTAATATTAAATTTGTACAAGGTGGTGTTTTACCAAAATGAGAACAAGGTTCCAAAGTAATATAAATTTCAGAATCCTTTAAACTTATTTTTGCATTTTTAATTGCATTATATTCAGCATGTGGTCTACCATGATTGCTAGTACAGCCAACTGATATAACATTATTATTTTTAGTTATAACACATCCTACGGATGGATTTTCACTTGTGCTGCCAAGGTTTTTATGAGCTTGCTGCAAAGCAAGATCCATAAAATAATTATGATGATTGAGTTTACTCTGGTTTGTAGACATTTAAATTGCCAACAAAGTCTTCAAAATCTTTTACTTCTTTAAAATTAGTGTAAACTGATGCAAATCTAACATAAGCAACTGGATCAATTTCCTTTAATCCCTGCATAACAAATTTACCAATAGTTTTGGATAATACTTCATTTTGTCCTAAGTCTTCTAAGTTTCTATAAATTTTTGAAATAAATTTTTCAATAGTGTCTTGATCTACAGGTCTTTTTCTTAATGCTATCATAACAGATTTTGTTAATTTATCTCTATCAAAAACAGATTTTCTTCCATTATTTTTAATAACTATCATTTCTCTAAATTGGACTCTTTCAAAAGTTGTAAATCTTTGATTACAGCACATGCTAAGTCTTCTTCTTCTTATTGCTGTACCATCTTCTGTTGGTCTCGAATCCACTACTGAAGAATCTTTTTCTCTACAAAAAGGACAAAGCATAATTTAATTATTCAATAAATGGTTATATATAGGAAATTTTGAACAAAGTGCAATAACTTCATTTCTAACTTCAGTTTCCATTTTTGAATTATCTTGAGAATTAGTTGATAACCCTTTTATTACCTTAGTAATTAATTCACCAACTTTTTTAAATTCGTTTAATCCAAACCCTCGAGTAGTACAGGCTTGAGTTCCGAGTCTTATACCAGATGTTATTGTCATTTTTTCTGTATCAAAAGGTATACCATTTTTATTACATGTAATATTAGCTTTACATAAACTCGTTTCAGCATCTTTTCCAGTAACTTTGAATGGTCTTAAGTCTACTAGCATCAAATGTGTATCTGTGCCTCCTGAAAATATTTTAAATCCATTGTTCTTTAAAGTTTCTGATAAAATTTTTGCATTCGATATAACTGATTTGATATAATCTTTAAAATCTGGTTGCAATGCTTCATTGAAAGCAACAGCTTTAGCAGCAATTACATGCATTAATGGACCACCTTGGTATCCAGGAAAAACTGCTGAATTAATTTTTTTGATAATATCTTCTTTATTAGTTAGAATAATACCACCTCTTCCACCCCTAAGAACTTTATGAGTAGTTGACGTTACAACATCCGCATACTCAACAGGATTGGGATATCCGTGTCCGGCAACTAAACCAGAAAAATGTGCCATATCAACCATTAGGTATGATCCAGTTTTATCTGCGATAGCACGAAATTTTTTAAAATCAATAATTCGAGAGTAAGCACTACCACCAGCTATAATAATTTTAGGTTTATGTTCTAGGGCTAATTTTTCAATGTTATCATAATCTATTAATCCAGTTTCTTTATCGACTTCATAATGAAATGAATTAAACCATTTTCCAGATAAAGATACTTTGGCTCCGTGAGTTAAGTGGCCACCAGAATTTAAACTCATACCAAGAATTGGATCCCCAGGATTTAGAAGAGCAAGATAAACAGCTCCATTCGCTTGTGCTCCAGAATGAGGTTGAACATTTGCATATTTGCAATTAAATAATTTTTTTACACGGTTTATAGCAAGATCTTCAGCTTTATCTACAAATTCACAACCACCATAATATCTTTTAGAAGGATATCCTTCGGCATATTTGTTAGTCATGATAGAGCCTTGTGCTTCTAAAACTGCTTTTGAAACAATATTTTCAGATGCTATAAGTTCAATATGTTGTTGTTGTCTTTGAAGCTCTAGTTTAATAGTTTCAAATAATTCTGGGTCAGATTTAGAAAGGTTTCTATCAAAAAATAATTCGTGGTTTTCTGATTTATAATTACTAAGTTTTGTCATAATATTATATTTTTTTTACTCTTCTTTGATGACGACCACCAATAAACTTTGTTTTAATAAAAATATCAACACATTTTAATGCAAGATTTTTTTTAGTCAATCTAGATCCTATTGACATTACATTAGCATTATTGTGCAGTCTACTTAATTTAGTAGATATAAGGCTGTAACATAATGCTGCTCGTATATTTTTATGCCTATTTGCTGCCATCGACATTCCTATGCCTGAACCACATATTAATATTCCAATTTGATTACTTTTTTTTCCCACTTTTTTTGCAAGTAAATGAGCATAATCAGTATAATCAACAGAATTTTGATTTTTGGGACCAAGGTCAAAAACTTTTTTTTCTTTTTTAACCAAATAATTTTTTATTGATTCTTTTAATTTATATCCAGCATGGTCAGATGCTAAAAATAATTTTTTTAAATTTTTTTTTTTTAAAGACACAAGTTAATAATATTTAGATATATATATTATTATATATAAAATCACAATATTATGCTAGTTAATGCTAAAAAATTAACTTTCTTAAAAGCAAGTCTAAGATAAAATGAAACATTGGATTATTTGTAAAATTATTAATAATTAATATGATATATAAATAAAAATAAATGAGAATAAAAGCTTCATATCCAGCAGTAAGAATGCGGAGAAATCGAAAGAGTGATTGGTCAAGAAGATTGGTAAGAGAAAATAACCTATCATCAAATGATCTAATTTGGCCAATTTTTATTAAAGATGGTAAGAATATAAAAGAACCAGTAAAGTCAATGCCTGGCGTATTCAGATATTCTCTAGATAAAATAGAAAAGCTTGTTGAAAGAGCTTTAAGTAAAAAAATTCCAATGATAGCTCTTTTTCCATGTGTGGATAATAGCAAAAAGAATTTAAGAGGATCAGAGGCTCTTAACAAAAACAATATAGTTTGCAAGGCACTAAAGTTGATTAAAAAAAATTATAAAGAAATTGGATTAATGTGCGATGTTGCATTAGATCCTTATACGTCTCATGGACACGATGGTATAATTAAAAATAATTATGTTGATAATGATGAGACAATAAAAATATTAGTTAAACAATCTCTTTTACAAGCTGATATGGGATGTGACGTAATCGCACCATCTGATATGATGGATGGAAGAATTGGAAAAATTAGAAAAACACTTGATAAAAATGGTCACCAATTAGTTCAAATATTATCCTATGCAGTTAAATATGCATCAGGTTTTTATGGACCTTTCAGAGAAGCAGTGGGAAGTAAAAGAAAAGTTAAAATTGACAAAAAAAATTACCAAATGGATTTTTACAATTCAAAAGAAGCACTGAGAGAGATTCAATTAGATATAAGTGAAGGCGCAGATTTTGTTATGGTTAAACCTGGAATGCCGTATCTTGATATTATAAAATTAGTAAAAGACAATTTTAAAATTCCTGTTTTTGCTTATCAAGTTTCTGGTGAATATAGTTTGTTAAAAAATGCCATAAAGAATAATATTTTTGATAAAGATGTTGTGATAGAAAGTCTAGTTTCTTTTAAAAGAGCTGGCGCAAATGCTATAGTAACTTATTTTGCAGATGAAGTTGCCGATAAAATTAATAAATAAAAGTTAGTTATAATATTTTTCAAGAAGATTACGAAATAATGGAAATTTTAATTTATTAGGACTAATAATAAATTCTTGTAATAAAAGTTTATTAAAAATTAGAGCTTCTAATATATCATGTTTTTTATAATTTAAATTTTTATTACCTTGTAAATATATTTTTGGTGTATTGATATAATTATTACTAATTAAAAATTTACTACTTTTTGTTGATAAACTATTTAAATTATCCAGAAAACCAATATCAAAACCTAAAAACTTAAGTAAAGAAATTTCCCAATTAATATATAATTTTATCCATGATTGTGTATGAAGTTGTGACAATAAAAACTCAAAAGAATTATAAATATCTTTATTAATTTGTCTATCTGGTAATAGAATTTTTAAAATAGATGCAGCAGCAAGTATACATACTGATCTTTTTTTATCATCAAAATATTTTGCAGTAATTGGTGATAAGAGTTCTACACTGAAATAACCTGCTCTGTTTTGACCTTTTGATATCCAATTTAGTAGAATTTTATTTCCTATTTGAAAGTATTTTTTTTGTTTTCTAGAAGAACCACCATATACAATACCAGAATATTTACCGTGATTTAATGTAAAAGCTTCAATAATAATAGAATTTTCATTAAAATTATTTTTTGATAATAAATAACCTTCATCTTGCCAATGCATACTATTTAATAAAAATTTCTTTTAGTAGTTTTTTTGCACCATCTTGTTGTGCTTGTTGCTTAGAACTGCCAACCCCAATAATACTTTTTGAGTTTTTAATAGAAACAGATATTTTATATGTTGGAAGATGTCTAGGCCCCTTAGAATCTAGTAGCTTATAAATTGGTAATGTTTTGTGTAGTTTTAAAGAAAATTCTTGTAATTTTGTTTTTGAGTCTAAAATAGTAATTGAAGATTTGTCTATATTTTTTTTCCAGATCTTAAGTACGAAATTTTTAGCAAAATTAAATCCTTTATCGATAAATACAGCAGCAACTAAAGCTTCACAGCTATCACTTATTATTTTTTCATCATTTTTGTTAATTTTTTTTTTACTATTTCCAACAATAATATATTTATGAATTCCTATAGACAGGCCAATTTCACAACAAACTTTTCTGTTTACTAAATTAGCAAAACGTTTATCTAAAACTCCTTCAGTTTCCTTTGGATAGAGTTCATAAAGCTTGTTGGATAATACTAATGCTAAAACTCTATCACCTAAAAATTCAAGTTTTTCATTATTATTTAATTGATTAGCACTTTTATGAGTCAATGATTTGAGAAGTAGAGATTTATTTGAAAAATTAACCCCTATATCTTTTTGAAATAAATTTAAATCATTAATCATAATATTTTATTAAAAAAACGTTTAAATCTAAAACTTTCATGCCATTTCCAAAATTTAAAGAAATTTCCTTTTTTTATATTGTTAGAAAAGAATATAATTTGAGCTTTACCAACAAAATTATCGAAATGAACATAGCCAACGCTAGATAAAAAACGACTATCTTTCGAACAATCTCTATTATCACCCATAAAAAAATAATGTTTTTTTGGAACAGTAAATTTATCAGTATAACTCATAGATCCATCAATTCTATAGCTAGCAACATATTTTTTTCCATTGGGAAGTGTTTCTTCAAAAAATTCAACATCAATTATTTTATCGCCGCAATTAATCTTTATTTGTTTATCAATTTTTTTTTTTTCAATTTTGACATTATTTAAATATAAATCTTTATTAATAATTTGAATTGTGTCACCTGGTAAACCAATAAGTCTTTTAATATAGTCTGTTCTATTATCTGCGGGAGTTTTAAATACTATTACGTCTCCATTTTGAGGAGACTTCGATAAAAAACGATTTTTAAAAAGTTTTGGACTAAATGGAAATGAATGTATGCTATAACCATACGAAAATTTTGATACAAACAATCGATCTCCTATTAGCAAAGTAGGTTCCATTGATGATGATGGAATATAAAAAGGCTGAAAGAAAAAACTTCTTATTACCAAAGCAATTAGTAAAGCATAAGTTAATGTTTTTAAATTTTCTATAATTATTTTTTTCATTTTAATATGATATTATTACAATAGCTGTGGCCCAAGGGTTATCATCTGACAAAGATAAATATATATTAAAATTATTTGATTTAACTTTTTTTTTAAGAAAATTTAAAGTTTTCCCTTTAATACTAATAGATGGTTTACCAAACTTATCATTCGATATCTCTATATTTTGAAATGAAATATCATTAGATATACCTGCCCCTAATGCTTTGCTAAAAGCTTCTTTCGCAGCAAATCTTTTTGCGTAACATGATGATGAGTTATTTTTTTTTTCACAATATTTTATTTCTATTTTAGTAAAAATTCTATTAACAAATTTAGTATTTTTTTTTTTAATCAATTTATCAATACGTTTTATATTAATAATGTCTGTACCAATTCCAAATATTTTCATTTTATCTTTGCATAATATTTTTAAAATTATTAATAGAGTTTTTAAGACCTATAAAAATAGATTCTGCTATTAAAAAGTGACCTATATTGAGTCCAGATATAGTTTTAATTTTTGATATAACTTTTGCAGTTTTATAGTTAAGGCCATGACCTGCATGAACTTCTAAGCCAATTTCTTTTGCATACATCGCTGCATTTTCAATTTTTTTATATTCTATGGCTATTTTTTTTTTTGATAAGGAATTGCAGTATTTGCCAGTATGAATCTCAATACAATCAGCGCCAATAGCTTTAGATATTTTTATATCAGAAATTTTTGGTTCAATAAAAAGTGAAACCCTAATTTTATTCTTTTTTAATTTGTTAATCATAGATTTTAAAAAGCTTTTTCTATTATTAAGTTTTAATCCACCTTCAGTAGTTAACTCTGATCTTTTTTCTGGAACTATGCATACATAATTAGGTTTATGTTTTAATGCTATTTTTAGCATTTGATTAACAGGAGCAATTTCCAAATTTATTGGTATTGAAAGTTTTTTAATGATATTTTTTAAATCATGATCTCGAATGTGCCTTCTGTCTTCTCTTAAGTGAATTGTAATTGAATCAGCGCCATTTTCTTCTGCAATTAATGCTGCTCTTATTGGATCGGGATAATTTTCACCTCTAGCATTTCTTATAGTAGCTACGTGATCTATGTTAACACCAAGTTTGATTTTCATTTTAAATTTTTCTACTACCAGGTTTTATTGGAGAAATTGTTTTAAGATCATCAGGAATTTGATTTTCTTTAAAAGTTTTTATTTCTAATTTAATTTGAGAAATTATATTATTTTTAATTAAGGATTTAGAATTAGATCTATCTATTAAGCATGCAAATCCAACAACATTAGATGAGTAGCTATTAATAAGCGTCGAACATTCCATGGCAGATTTACCTGTAGTTATTACATCTTCAATTATTAAAACATTTGATTTTTTTGGAATATTAAAACCTCTTCGTAAAACAAGTTTATTTATATCTCTTTCAGCAAATATTGTTTCAATGCCTAATTGCCTTCCAACTTCATAACCAACAACAATACCTCCAATAGCTGGAGATAATATTATATTAATATCATTGAAATTTTCTTTTATTTTTTCACATAGTGAAGAACAAAATATTTCTGCTATTTTAGGATAACTTAATAGTTTTGCACACTGTACATATTTATTACTTCTAAGACCTGAAGAAAGTATAAAATGACCTTCTAATAAAGCATTAGTTTCTTTTAAAATTTTTAAAGATTCTTCGTAAGAGAGCATCTTTTTTCCTGTGTCTTATTAATTTAAACTTGTATTCTTTTAATTTTAAATCACTTATTAAATTCGTATACTTTTTAAGATCCTTAACTTGTATATCAAAAATAAATTCTAAGTATTCATTTTTTTTTTGTAATAATTCCATATTCATAATATTACAATTATATATACCAATTAAACTACTAACTTCACCTAATCTACCTGGTTCATTTGGTATTTGGATACACAGGCCTGTTATATATTTTTTAGTTTTCTTTTCATTTGGGTTTTCTTTATTTTGCCAATATTTCCTTATAGAAGCTCGTGCTTTACCAGTTTTAGTTAAAGACAACCAGTATAATGAAGGAGAAGCTTTTTTGGATACTTGAATTTTAACCATATCACCATTTTGTAATTTACTTTGTAATGGGGATGTCTTTCCATTAATTTCACATCCAATAGCAGTATCGCCGACTTTTGTGTGAACTGCATAAGCAAAGTCTATAGGGGTTGCTTCTTTAGGAAGTTTTATTACCTCACCATATGGTGTAAAGCAAAAAACATTGTCTTGAAACATTTGCAATTTTGTATATTCAAAAAAATCTTCAGGAGTTGAACCTGTGTCAATTATATCTACGAGATCTCTTAACCAATCATATTCTTTAAGAGTGGTACGACTAAGTTTTTCTGATGATTTGTAAAGCCAATGAGATGCTATGCCTCTTTCTGCAAAGTCATGCATCTTTTGTGTTCTTATTTGGATTTCAACTTTTTCTTTCTGTGGACCTATTACAGCAGTATGAAGAGATTTATAATTATTAAGTTTAGGTGAAGATATATAATCTTTAAATTTACCTGGTATCATAGACCATTTTGTATGAAAAATTCCAAGTACACTATAACAATTTTTTACATCATTAACTATTACTCTAAAACCCATTACGTCAGTAAGTTGTTCCAAGGAAACTCTTTTAGACTGAATTTTTCTCCAAATTGAAAATGGAGTTTACTCTCTTCCAATAATTTTAGAATTTATTCCATGTTCCAGTAATAGTTTTTCAAAAATTAGAGAAATATTCTTAAAATTATTTTCTCTATTTATTCTATTTATGGAAAGTTTATTTACAATTAGTTTTCTTGCTTCTGGATTTAAAGCATTAAAAGATAAATCTTCAAGCTCATCTCTTATATGATTCATTCCCATTCTGTCAGATAAGGGGGCATATATTTCCATGGTTTCTTTTGCTATTCTTTCCCTTCTACTTGTATCTGAAATATAATTTAATGTTCTCATGTTATGAAGTCTGTCTGCAAGTTTAACAAGTAAAACTCTTATATCTTTGGATGTTGCTAAAATAAGTTTTCTAAAGTTTTCAGCTTTTGAATTTTTTGTAACTTTTTCTTCTAATTTAGAAATTTTGGTAACACCGTCAACTAAATCTGCGACCTCTTTTCCAAATTCTTTTTTTACACTAGAGTAAGTAGTTTGTGTATCTTCAATAGTGTCATGTAACAACCCTGTTGCTATTGTTGCGCTATCTAATTTTAAGTCAGACAAAATATCTGCTACAGCAACAGGATGTATTAAATAAGGATCGCCAGAATCTCTTTTTTGATTTTTATGTGCTTTTAAGGCAAAAGAATATGCCTTTGTTAAAGTTTTGCTATTCAAAAAACGATTATAATTTTTTACTTTTTTAATTAAATCTTCTTCGTTAAGCATAAATATATTATATCAACTATTAGATACCTTTAATATAGACTTCTTGTCTTCAAGGCTTAGTCTCTCGACTAAATCCTTAATATGTTGATGATTTTTTGGATGCTTCCAGTGTTTAGCAATTTCTTGTAATGGAATTAATACAAAATTTCTTTCACAAATTTTTTTGTGTGGAACAATAAATTCTTGACCATTATATTCAAAATTAATTACTTTATTTTCGTAATCTATTATATCGATATCACATGCCCTAGGTTCATTTTTTTTATTTCTTTTTCTGTCAAATGATTTTTCAACTAATACTATTTTTGAAGCTAACTCAGATAGATTAAGATTTGAAGAAATTGAAATAACAACATTAATAAATTTTGGATTAGTTTTATCAGGATAAGATGGTGTCTCATAATAGCTGGACTTTAGTATAACTTTAATAGTATTTTTTTTAAGTAAAGATATAGCTAAATCTATGTTATTAAATCTATTACCATGTTTTGAAGATAAGTTTGATCCTAGGGATAAGTATATCATTTTTACTAACTGCTTTTTCTAAATATTCTTGCTTTATCTCTGTTCCAATCTTTATTCTTTTTGTCCTGTCTTTTATCGTGTTTCTTTTTACCTTTAGCTACTGCAATCTCTATTTTGGCCTTACCCTTTTTAAAATATAATTTTGTAGGTATAAGTGTAAAGCCTTCTCTTTTAATTCTACCGATAAGTTTATTTATTTCTTTTTTATTAAGAAGTAATTTTCGATTTCGGGTTGGGCTATGATCATTATAACTAGACTCTTTGTAAGAAGAAATATGAGAATTAACTAAAAAAAACTCACTATTATGATCATAGGCATAAGAATCACCTATATTAACTTTTCCAGCTCTTAATGATTTAACCTCAGATCCAGTCAATACAATGCCAGCTTCAAAAAACTCCTTAAAAGAATAATTGTAATGAGCCTTTCTATTCAGTGAAATTATTTTTAAACCACTTTTGGTTTTTGAACTCATTGTTAAATCAGTTTGGCATTTAACATTGCCGATTCAACAATTTTTTTTGTTTCATTTGTAATGTTAACTAAAGGTAGCCTAACATCATCGGAGCATAAATTTAATAATTTTGCACCATATTTAACTGGGCTTGGATTACTTTCAATAAATAAAGCTTTGTGTAAAGGTTGCATTATCTTATCTATTTTTTTTGCTTTATCTAATTCATTTTCGTCATTAGATAAAGAAAAATTCTGAAAATCTGAACATAGTTTCGGTGCTATATTGGCTGTAACACTAATAGAACCTACTCCACCCCGCTTATTAAATTCGAATGAATTATCATCATTACCAGTAAGCTGAATAAAATCTGGACCCATTTTACTTTTTTGTAAATTTACTCTATTAAGATCGCCTGTAGCGTCTTTGACACCAACTATATTTTTTAGCTCAAATAATCTAGACATTGTATCGATGCTCATATCAATTACAGATCTTGATGGAATATTGTAAATCAAAATTGGAATACCACAATTATCATTAATAGCTTTATAGTGTTGGTACAAACCTTCTTGAGTAGGTTTGTTATAATAAGGTGTAACTAAAAGCGCACAATCTGCTCCAGCTTTTTCGGCATATTTTGTTAGTGTTATAGCTTCACTAGTAGAATTTGATCCTGTTCCTGCAATTACAGGGATCTTTCCTTTTGATTCTTTAATACATAGTTCAATAACCCTATGATGCTCATCATTACTTAGTGTTGGAGATTCTCCCGTGGTGCCAGCGGGTACCAATCCTGAGGTTCCATTTTCAAGATGGTAATGAATTAAGGAGATATAAGCTTCTTCATCAAGCTTACCATTCTTGAAAGGGGTTATTAAAGCGACATTTGATCCTTTGAACATAAATCTTTATAACATAGTTTGTAAAAGGAAATAATCTAAAATTATGAGGAATTTAAACAGACATAAAGTAATTTTTCTAACATTTTTTATGTTATTTTCCACTCAGAGCTTAGCTAAAGATCGTATTATACCAGTGCCAAAGCCTCCTGTTGATGAAGTAACAAAAAAAATCATTCTTAATAAGAAAAATATATATCCACAAAAAAAACCAATTTCACAAATAAGCATTAATAATACTAATAAAGTGCTAAACAAAATAGAAATCGTCAATCAAGATAAAGGTGCTGATCAGGAATTGACTATAATATATCCTAAAAACAAACCTATCATAGTTGAAAAGAAAGAAATCAAAGTAGCTGATAAATCTACAGTATTATCAAAAAATGATTTTGAGGTAGCAAAACGTGTATTTGAATTAATAGATAAAAAAAAATGGAAATCTGCTTTAAAAACATCAAAAAGAGCTAGAGATAAAAATATTTATAATTTAGTAAATTATATATATCTTAAACTACCATCAAACTTAGCAAGTTTTAATGATTATGTTTCTTTCATTAATAGTAATCCTAGCTATCCACGAATAAATAGGTTGAGATATCTAGCTGAACATAAAATTAACCTAACAACAAATTCGCCTATTTCAATAATAAAATGGTTTGATGGAAAGGAACCATTAAGTGAATATGGTAAAATTAAACTTGGAGAAATTTATATAAAACAAGGTAATGTTGAACAAGGTCATAAACTATTAAAGAGTGGATGGATAAAAGCAAAACTTTCTAAAAGTGAGTTACGATATTTAAGAAAAAAATATAAAAAAATAATTACTATAGACGATAATATAAAAAGGACTGATTGGCATGCTTGGGAAGGAAAATATAGAGACGTTAGGAGAATGCTAAGATTCTTACCAAAAGATTACACAACGCTGTATAACGCAAGACAAATATTAATGAGTCAGTCCTATGGAGTTGATACGGCAATTACAAATGTTGATGATAAGTTTAAAAATGATATAGGATTACGATATGATAGACTTAAGTGGAGAAGAAAAAGAGGTAGAATTGATCCATCTCTAGATATTTTATTTAAAATACCAAAAAATCCAATAGAAATTGTTAGACCTGATAAGTGGTGGACTGAAAGAGCTATATTATCAAGATCATTAATTTATAAAAATAAATATGCATTAGCATATAAAGTTTCAAGTAATCATTCATTAAGTGAAGGTCCAGAATATGCGGAAGCAGAATGGCTATCAGGATGGATTGCACTTACATTTTTAGATGATCCAAATATGGCACTTCAACATTTTAAAGACTTTTATAATAATGTTGGCTATCCAATAAGCTTAGCAAGAGGCGCATACTGGATTGCAAAGACATACAAAAAAATTAAAAATAAAAAAAAATCTGATGAATGGTATGTTGAGGCATCAAAATATTTAAATACTTATTATGGTCAATTATCTTTCTTAGAAGTTTATCCAGGGAAAGATTTTTCTTTACAAGATCAAAAAAAGGTAGATCAAAAATACAAGAAAGAATTTAATAAAAACCCATTAATAAAAATTGTTAAAATATTAAATGATTTAGATAAAAAAAAATATTCTAAAGATTTTTTAAAACATTTGGCTTCATTGAATATAGATAACGGTAGCGAAATACTTTCAGGTAATCTTGCTATTGAAATAGGGAGATACGATTATGCAATACAAATTGCTAAAAATGCTTCGTATGAAAAAAGATTTTTTAATAATATTAATTATCCTGTAATCAATACTCCTGATATTGTTAATAAAAAAAAAATGCCAAAACCTGAATTAGTATTAGCAGTAATAAGACAAGAAAGTGAATTTGATCAGAGGGCAAATAGTTATGTTGGTGCAAGAGGAATGATGCAACTTATGACTTACACTGCTAAACTAGTAGCAAAACAAGCTAAACTTCCTTACTCAAAAAGTCGACTTAGAACTGACCCAAATTATAATATAAAATTAGGTTCCTACTATTTAGCAGGTCTTCTTCGAGAATATGAAGGCTCGTACCCTTTCGCTTTAGCAGCATATAATGCTGGTCCTCGAAGAGTTAAATATTGGAAAAAGATAAATGGAAATCCCCAAAAAGGAAAAATTAGTTATGTTGATTGGGTAGAGTTAATTAAGTTTAAAGAGACGCGTAATTACGTACAGAGAGTTTTAGAAAATATAAACGTATACAGATATATCTTAGGTGGAAGGCCAGTAAAGATTTATAATTTTTTTGAGGATAAAACTCTTTACTAATAGATGGCGGAGAAGGAGGGATTCGAACCCTCGGTAGCCTTGCGGCTACGCAAATTTAGCAAACTTGTGGTTTAAGCCTCTCACCCACCTCTCCTACTATTCTATTTATCTTTATTTTAGTCGGTTTTCAATTTATTGATAGCAATAATTTATGAAGAAGAAAATATTAGATGGAATTTTATTAAGTGGGCTTGGTTCACTTTGGTGGGGTGTAATTGGGGTTTTATACTTTAAAACAGTTTCACATGTTAGTCCATTAGAACTTACAATTCATAGAACTATATGGACAGCTTTTTTATTAATTTTTTCAATCACAATTTATTCTAAGTGGAACGATATATATAAAATTTTTAAAAAAGTTAAAATCATGTTTTTATTAATTTTTACAAGTATACTTATAGTCACTAACTGGTACACATGGATATATGCTGTTACTGCTAACAAACTTATAGATGCTGCTTTTGGATATTTTATTTTTCCTATATTAAGTGTTTTTTTTGGAATTATTTTTTTAAAAGAACCACATAATAAAATGAAGCTTGTTTCAATTGGGCTAGTAATAATAGCAGTGATTTATTTGTTGATTGATATTAAATCAACACCATGGATAGGTTTAATTGTGGCTTTAACATGGAGTCTTTACACATTAATTAGGAAAAAAATTCAAGTCCCTACTGACTTGGGACTTTTTATAGAAAGTGCTTTTATGACACCATTTGCATTAATAGCTTTTTTTTATATAACTCAAAATGGAAATAATTATTTTGGTATGACTAATATTACAATATCATTTTGGCTTTTTTTAGCCGGTGCGAACACATTAATACCACTAGGTTTATATCTTCGTGGTTCAGCATTAGCAGGATTAGGACCATCAGCAATGATTTTTTTTTTAGCACCTACTGGTCAGTTTCTATTAGGTTTTTATTATTTTGAAGAAGCGCTTAATATAAATAAATTGATAAGTTTTGTTATTATTTGGATAGCTGTAACAATTTATTTAAAAGATTTAACATATGTTAAGTAGATTATTTTATTATAATATAAATTACAACTTATTTTTAAAATGAATTTTATAAAATTAAAGTCAAAAGAAATCTTTATATATTTAATTTTTTTTTTAATATTTTTAATAGGAATTACCATATATAAAGATT
>Ga0114997_10000177_pt1 | contig 48569 bp, 47 predicted proteins | sample ArcticOcean_MG_C_2_FD_87045 | JGI IMG/M metagenome (GOLD analysis project Ga0114997, IMG submission 87045) | Marine microbial communities from western Arctic Ocean - ArcticOcean_MG_CB4_136 | ecosystem: Environmental > Aquatic > Marine > Oceanic | place: Arctic Ocean: Canada Basin | collected... | reverse complement strand
GACAGCAGGACCAGCTTCACCGATATCATCCCATTCAATGTCCTTAATATTACGAACAAATAAAGTTGATATATATATAAGTGCAGCAGCATCTATCTCTTTTGGTAAACTTGTTGCTAATGGCGCAAAGAATAGCATTAACAAGAATAATAATCCTATTACAAGTGATGTCATTCCTGTTCTTCCACCAGCTTTAACACCAGCAGCAGATTCTACATATGTAGTAACTGTAGTAGTACCCATTACGGCACCAGCAACAGTTGATACACTGTCCGACAACATCATTTTATCTACATCTTCAATCTTACCATTACTTCCAATTTTTCCTGAAACATTAGCAACACTTGTTAGTGTTCCCGCAGTGTCAAAGAAGTCAATGAAAAACAGAGTAAATATTACTGTTACCATTGAAGCTGAAAGCGCAGCACCTAAATCAAATGCAAATAAGTGAGTCATTGGAGGCGGCATAGAAGCAACCCCATTAAACTTAGCGAAACCAAAAACCCAAGCAATGATACTAAAGGCAACAATTCCAATAATTATATTTCCTTTAATTTTCATTTTTTCCATTACGATCATAGATATAAATGCACCTGCACCTAAAAGAAGTAACGGATTAGAAAGGTCACCAAGTTGAACTAATACAACTGGATTATCAGTTGTAAGCCCCATCAATTGGAAACCAATAATTGCTAAGAACAAACCAATACCAGCACCAATTCCAAGTTTTAAACTTTTTGGAATTGAGTTAATTAGCCAAGCTCTAATTGGAGTTAGTGAAATTATTAAGAACACAACACCAGCAACAAGAACAGCTCCAAGTGCTTCGGCTGGAGTATATTGCATACCCAAACAAACGCCGTAAGCTATGAAAGCATTAATTCCCATTCCAGGAGCAAGACCAACAGGCCATGTTCTGGCATAAAATGCAGCAATAAAACAAGCCAAGGCACTAGCCAAGGCAGTAGCTGTGAAAACACCACCGAAATCAAACCCACCATCAGCAAGTATGACTGGATTTAAGAACATAATATAAGCCATTGTCAAAAATGTTGAGACACCAGCTATTACTTCTGTTTTAAAATCAGTTTTGTGTTTTCTATAGTTAAAATATTTATCCATCATATATATTTTCTCCTAAAGTTAACGTTATAAGTAATAATCTTAATAAATCTTTTTATAGAAGTCACAACAAAATAACTTTAGTATTGTGAATAATATAAATAGAATTCAACTTGAGAGTTTATATAAGTTTATAAAAAATGTGTTATTCTAATTTAAGTTGTAAAATGAATTATTTATTTATTAGTATTTTATGTTTTCTTTTGATTATTGGCTGCCAAACTATTGAAAATAAGTCTCAAAAGGTAATAAAAAACGAAAATAAAAAATTAAGTCAATTTCTCCAAAAGTCCGAAAAAAAACTAAAGATATCGATGGGTGAACCAGATGAGATTGTTTATGACGATAATGGGGTTAAATTTTTTATTTATACTAAAAAAAAATATAACATTACTTGCGAAAGAAGATTTGAAATTGATAAAAGTGAAATGATAGTAGGATTTTCTAGTAAAGGGTGTTTTTAACCATCTGTATTTTAAGCACTAAATTTTGAGTTAATCTTTTATACCAGCATTCTTTAAAATAAAGCTATATTCCTCAGCTAATTCAGTAATTGCATTATCACGCCCAGACATCCCTCCGTGTCCTGCAGCTTTCATTTTGCATTTTAGTAATTGTAAGTTTTTATCTGATTTTAAATCCCTAAGTTTAGCAATATATTTAACAGGCTCAGAATACAAAACTCGGTTGTCAAACAAAGAAGTTGTAATTAGCATCGCAGGATAAGAATTTTTTTTCAAATTATTATATGGAGAATATGAAAGAATATAATCAAAATACTCTTTACTTTTAATAGGGTTCCCCCAGAGCTCCCATTCCGCAGGAGTAAGAGGAAGGTTTTCATTTAACATCGTCGTCATAGTATCCACAAAAGGAACCAAAAGAAGCATAGCAAAAAATAGTTCTGGTGCCATATTAGCTACCGCACCACCCGTGAGACCTCCAGCAGAACCTCCATAAAAACAAATTCCACCTTTATGAGTATATTTTTTCTTTATTAAATAATTTGCACATGAAATATAATCTATAAAAGTATTTTTTTTTAATTTTTTTTTTGCTTCTTCATGCCATGCATCACCCAAGTCTCCACCACCACGAACATGAGCTATTGCAAAGGTTATACCCCTATCTATTAAACAAAAACGAGATGCACTGAAATTAGTATCTATACTATGTTTATAAGCTCCGTAAGCGTAAAGTAATAATTTAGAATTTCCGTTCTGTTTGATACTCTTTTTTCTAACAAGCGTAATTGGTATCATTCTTCCATCATGGGATTTAGCTTTTAATCTCTCTACAATATATTTTTTACTATCATGTCCCGATGGCACTTCAATTTCCTTTACAAGTTTTTTTTCTTTCGTTAAAATATCATATTCGTAGATTTTCCCTGGAGTTGCCATGCTTTCCCACGAAATTCTGATTTTAGAGGTATCAGTATTTTTTTGCATTAAAGAAGCTCCAGGAGAACCAACTTTTTCTTCTGATATAACAACTTCCTCTTCACCATTTGTTTTTATATTTCTTACAAAAATTTTAGGAATGGCATCTGATTTTTCTCCTCTTAATATAAAATCATCTAAAAAATCCAAGCTACCAATTACAGTTTCTTTTTTAGCTGGAATAAACTCTTCTAAAATATTTATATTATTTATTTTACATCTTAGTATTTTATAATCTCTGGCATTTTTATTAGTATGTATATAAAAATACTCTTTCCATGAATCTATAGAATATCGAACATCCTTTTCTCTTTTTAAAAATAATTTTGGTTTTATTTCTATGGAGCTTGATGAAAAAAAATATTCTTCCGTAGTTATGTGGTCTGAAGTAGATATAATAAAAAATTTATCATCAGAGGTTAAACTAATGCCACAAGTAAAAGTTTCGTCTCTTTCTTCAAATATTAATTGGTCCTCACTTACTGGTGTATCCAAGTTATGCTTATAAATTTGCCTAGGGCGATGAAACTTATCTAATTTCGAGTAAAAAAAACTTTTGCTATCTAGCGACCAAGAAATAGAACCACTTGTATTTTCAATTTGATCTTTAGTATTTATTCCTGTTTCTATATCACGAATATAAATTGTATAATATTCAGAGCCTTTCACATCCAAAGAATAACCTAATAACTTATCTGAATGAGAAACACTTACAGCTCCAAGACCAAAGTATTCTGAACCGTGTTTTTTTTTTTCAATATCTCCATCAAAATAAACTTCCTCTGGCAGTGATTTATCGATTAATTGTCGTATTTTTTTTCCATAGTTTCCTTTAGCTTCAGTTTTAGACCAGTAGTGATAATGCCTGTCTTTAAATTTTAAAGAAGTATCCTCCAATTTAATTTTTGACTTAATCTCATTAAATAAACTTTTTTGTATATTTTTTGATTCTTTGAAATAATCTTCTGTAAGTTCATTATTTTCTTCAATATACTTTTTTACTTCTGGTAAAAGATTATTAGGCTGCTTGAGAACACTAAGTATGTCAGGTTGATCAACATAAGCATAATTATCAATGAGCTCAAATTCATGATAGATTTTGATTGTTTTTTCTTTTCTAAGTTTTGGTATATTCATTTGAATAAGAATTAATATATGAATTTAGTTTTTTTGGGTATTATTATTTTTGCCATATTAGCGATAGCGTTATCGTGGTTTGCGAAAGCTGATTCTCAAAAAATTTCAAAAAAACTAAGGCTTTTAATTGTTATATTTTCCATTTTTGTAGGTTTGCTTCTAATTGTGGCTGGAAGAATCCTATTAGTCGCACCATTTCTTTTAATTTTACTTCCATTGATAAAGCTTAAGTCAGGTATGTCAGTTTTTAAAGCGCTTATGCTTTTTCGCTTACTAAACCGATTAAGACAGCAAGGTAGATTTTCATACACATCAGGAGCTAATTATTCAGCAGGAACTAGTAATATTAGTTTAAATGATGCTTATGCTATTTTAGATTGCAAGAAAGGTGATACAAAAGAAAAAATATTATCAAATTTTAAAAAGCTACAAAAGAAACTTCATCCAGATTTAAATAAAAATATTGATAGTACTAAAATTTCACAGATACTAACTGAGGCTAAAGATTTAATAATAAAAACAGATTTTAAGTAATTAGATTTAAAGCTGCAGAAAGCACTTCATTATAAGAAATTTTATCTTTTCCTCTTGTGTTATGTTGACATACTACTTCACCCTCAGGTACAATAATTTTAATATTCTTTCTCCAAGCTCCATACGCATCACTTGGACTATCACAAAATAAGAATAAGCATTTTAAATTTAAGGCTGCAGAAATTTGCCCCCAGCCAGTGTCATTTCCAATATAATATTGACAGGCATTAATAATAGGCATTGTTTCAACTATAGTCATTTTTGAAAAAGAAATACAACTATTCTTTAATGAAGAATTTATTATTTCATTAACTAGACTTTCATCTTTGGGCCCCGCTGCAATAAAAAATTTACAAGGAAACTTAATACTAATATTTTCAAATAATTTTATATAATTTTTGACATCCCAACGTTTTGTGGGACCCGATGCAGAAATTCCACAAATTATATTTTTTTCTTCACTAGATATACCAAATTTCTTCTCTACTAATCGAATCTCATTAATATCCCAAAAAATTTGTGAATGATGATCTATTTGGGTATTTAAAACCTCCTCAGTAAATTCTTTTGCAGTTTTAAAAAAATTCTTACCTTCTTTTGAAAATAATTTATACTGAAATCTCTTTTTTATACCAGATAGCCTAGATATTAAGTAAAGTCTTAAGCTATCACTATAAATATATACTCGATCAAAATTTTTATTTTTAATTTTATTAATAATGTTAAAAATGCCTTTTTTATCGAGATCAAGCACATATTCAACATAGGGATCATTTTTTAATATTGCTTTAGCTTGTGTATTAGCCTGAGCCAAGACCACCACTTGTTTATTAATTGACTTGCTTATAGCGTGAATATTAGCTAATAAAATTACTAAATCGCCAATCCCCATTGATTTTATTATTACTAAAGCTTTACTCATTTTTTCAATTTTATATAATTTATAATAAATAAATAACTTAAAAGGTTAAAATATGGCAATAAAACCCGGAATATACGCAGCATCAATGTCAATTTTTGATAAAAATCTAGTACTTAATCCAGATCTAACAATTGACCATGCGGTAAACCTTCTCAACGAAGGGTGTACGGGCGTTGCTATTTTGGGAAGTACTGGTCAGTCACAGCTTATTTCGATGAAGGAAAAAATTCAATTAATTGACAAGTTAAGCCAACAAAAATATAAAAACCAATTTCTAATTGGCACAGGCGAAAATTCCCTCAATCATAACATTGAAATAATTAAGCATTGTCTCAAGAATGGTTTAAACAGATTTCTTATAATGCCTCCAGCTTATTACAAGTATACAGATGACGGGGTTTATACTTTTTTTTCTAAAATTATTCAAAAAGCTCCTGAAATTGAAATTATTTTATATAATTTTGAAAAACTTTCTGGTTATAAATTTAGCATAACACTAATTGAAAAATTAGTTCACAATTTTCCAAAACAAATTGTGGGCGTTAAAGACAGTACATACAATTTGTACGAAACAATAAAAATACCAAATTTTTCAGTTTTCCCTGGATCTGAAAGTAAATTAGTTAAAGGTTTGGAGTTAGGTTGTAGTGGAATTATTTCAGCTGTTTGTAATGTAACAGCACCTCTGGCAGCTAAAGTTTATGAAGATTTTAAAAATAAAAAAAAACAAACTTTAAATAATAAACTTTGCGCAGTACGCTCTGTTTTTGATAATTATAATTTAATATCAGCACTACATAGCTTTATGTCCAATGAAAACGAAGAGTATAAAAGAGTACTTCCACCCTTAAATTTACTTACTGAAAAAGAAAATGAAGAACTTTTGCATAAATTAGAAAAACTTGATTTTTTTCCAGACAAGAGCAAGGCGGCCTAATTATGCTGTTAGCTAAATTATTTTCAAAAATATATAAAAAGGGGGGTATAGTATTAATTGATTATTCAGGTCAAAAATTTATTTGTGGAAACCCAGATCTTAATAAGCCTTTGACATTAAGAATTCTTAAAAAAAATTTAAATTGGAAGCTTTTAATTAATCCTGACTTATCTTTTCCAGAATCATATATAAAAGGAGATATAAAAATTGAAAATGGAACATTGCTTGATTTTTTAAACTTAACTTTCAAAAACTTGGGGCGTGGCGAAATAAATACCGCCGGTTATATTATTAAAAAATTATTACATGTATGGAGATTTTTTACAAACTACAATCTACCAATAAAATCAAAAAAAAATGCGCAGCATCATTACGATATAGGAGAAGATCTTTATGATTTGTTTTTAGATAAAGAGTATCGACAATATTCTTGTGCATATTGGAAATCCACACAAGAAACTCTTGAAGAAGCACAAAAAAATAAAATAAATCATATAATTAAGAAATTAGATTTGCGTGCTGACCAAAAAGTTTTAGATATTGGTTGTGGCTGGGGATCAATGTGTTTTTCAATAGCAAAACAATCTGAATGTGAGGTTACAGGCGTAACCTTAAGTAAAAACCAGTATGAGTATTGTATTAAAAAATCTAAAGATTTAAAATTGGATAACCAATGTCATTTTGAACTCTTAGACTACAGACATTTAAAAGGTAAGTTTCATAGAGTAGTTTCGGTCGGTATGTTAGAACATGTTGGAAGAAAATTTTATAAAACATTCTTTAAGAAAATAAATGATTTAATGACTGATGATGGTTTAAGCTTAATTCATACGATAGGCTCTACTGAGCCCAAGGGTCCACCACAACCATTCATTCAAAAGTTTATTTTCCCTGGAGGTTTAGTGCCTAGTGGAAGTGATCTTATAAGTGCAGTTGAAAAAACAGATTTAGTACTGTCAGATATGGAAAGTCTAATCCACCATTATGACAAAACGTTAAATGCATGGTTGGATAGATTTTTGCAAAATAGAGAAAAAGCAAAAAAAATGTATTCTGAACGTTTTTGTAAAATGTGGGAATTTTATCTCTCAAGCTGTTCCGCGGCTTTTCAATACCGTGATCTTCTAGTTTACCAACTACAGATTGTAAAAAATTACTCAGCTATACCAAGTAATCGCAGAGATTATATATATAATTAATATTTGTTATATATAACTAGAATCACATTAAATGCAGAAAAAAAAACGCAAAATTAAACTATTAAAAAGAAAAAAGAAAAGAATTCTTCAAAAAAAAATTAAAAATAAAAAAGTAAAAAAGTTTAAAAAATCTAGAGTTTTAATTAAGAAACAAAAATCCAAAGCACAGAAAAAGTTTAAAAAAGCTAGAGTTTTAGTTAAGAAAAAAAAATCTAAAGCACGGAAAAAGTTCAAAAAAAAAATAATTAAAAATCCAATAGATAGATTAAAAACAATTAGTTTAAAAAAAATAAAAATAAAAAAAATAAAAATACTAAAGATAAAAATAAAAAAAAAGTTTTTTTCTAGACTAAAAAAAAAAATTATCCAAACGACAAAAATTAGTTTTCAAAATGTAGTAAACGTTATTTTGACACCAGTTTTTAGGGCTTATGACAATTACTTTGAAATTAAAAAGATTAAAAAAATGGAAAAACTTGCTATTGAAGAAAAAGAAAAAGAAAAAAAGAAAAAGGAAGAAGAAAAATATATTTTAGAAGAAAAAAAAAATGAACTTAAATATGAAGAAAAATTTGCTAGAGAACGTGCGCTAGATTTAAAAAAATTTATTAGAAAAGAGCAAGCTATCCTACGTCGAGAACAAGCTGAAAAAAGACGCCATTTTTTAGAACGCTTAAAATTAGACAAAAAAATTGAATCTTTTAGAAAAAGAGAGTTTGAAGAAATTAAAAACTTAGAAAAACTTGCTTTAAGAGAACAAAGAGATGACTATAAATTTGTAGAAGAAAGACTTGAAAAAATTAAAGAAAAATATCGATTAATTAGAGAACAAAAAATTAGAGACAGAGTGGAGTCTTTGGGTGTTGAAATTTCAGACACAGACACCAAAGAAGATATTCTTTTAAAAGAAAAAGAATATGCTGAAAATAGAAAAACTATTGAATTAGTGTTAGAGTCTTTTTATCGTTCAGCAAATTCATTAGTTTTTCAACTAAATAAAAGATACATACCAAAACACAAAAGTATCCTTAGAACGATTGATAGAAGGTATGAGTCCAATGAATGTTTTATACGATACGATGATAGCCTAGATGAGGACTGGTTAATCTTAATTTATTTAGAGGATTCTGATGCAAAAAAAGGGAAAATTGTTGTTGAAAACAAAGCTAACCCAGATAAACATGAAACAAGAACTTTTGAAACAAAAGAAATATTCACTTATTCTGATTATCTTGTTGATGCAATGACAGCCCATATTGATCGCGAAAGGAAAAAAAAAATAAAACTTTAAATTAAAATATTTTCTACTAGAAATTTTTAGTTAGGCAGTTTATCTTATAAAATTATGCAAGAATCACTTTTATATGTAGTTTTGATACTTTTGTGTTTTATAATTTATTTTTTATTTAATCAAAAAAAAGATAAAAATAATAATGAAGAGTTGAAGAGACTCAAAGAATCCCTAACCAACTCCATAAATACAATGTCTACTTCTTTTAACTCGCTATCAAATGATGTAACTCGAGATATGACACAAGCGCTTACTAAAGTTGATGAAAAAGTTGGTGCTTTTAATACACAGGTTCAAGCAATCAACAAAAGTCAAGATAGTTTTAGCAGAATCTTAGCAGGAGTAAAACAATACGGAGGATTGGCAGAGTTTTCGTTAGCAGCTTTATTAAAAGATTTATTATCAGCCTCTCAATATATTGCGAATGTAAAAATGAAACCTGAAGAAACGAGAGATGTAGTTGAATTTGCGGTAAAACTAGAAGATGTTTTGTGTCCTATTGATAGCCATTGGCCTATAGAAAAATATAAAGCTATAGATGAAGCCTACCAAGCCAAAGATAAAGATGCCATGGCAGAGGCCAGAAGTGATTTAGCTGCAGCGTTTAGAACGAAAGCAAAAAAGGTAGCAGAAAAATATATTATGCCACCCAAAACAACAGACTTTGCAATTATTTACGCGCCAACTGAAGGGTTATATGCAGAACTTTCAAGTTACAGAGACCCAAAAACTAAAGAATTATTAATGGAAGAGTTGAGAGTAAAATATAAGATTACCGTTGCTGGGCCGAATACTTTGTGTGCGATTTTACAAGCTTTTCATATGGGTTTTCATACTTTAAAGGTACAAAAACATGCGACCCAGATTCATGATGATTTAAAAAATATCACAACAAGGTTTATTAAACATTTTGATGGTATTTTAATATTAAGAAAAAAATTAGAAGAAACTATGAGGGTAACTGATGATTTTGGACGAGATGCAAGATCTATTATGAGAACATTGGAAAATATCAAAGATCCTGAAAAAGTTGAAGAGGCAATGAACGAAAATAATGGAAAAATAAAGGTACTGAAAAAGTAGTATACTCAATGACAAATTTAGTTTTTTATGATTTTGAAACATGCTCTTCAAATGTTTCTTATGGTCAAATTATCCAGGCAGCTGCAGTACTAGTTAATGATAACCTCCAGGAACTAGACCGATATGAAGGTAGATGCAAGTTAAGTCCCGGCATCATACCAGAAGCGATGGCTTTAATTGTAAATAAAACAAGTCCAGCAGTTTTAAAAAAAACGAACTTATCGCATTATCAAATGATACGACAGATGATGGAAAAATTTAATCAATGGACAAATTCAATTTATATCGGTTATAATTCTATAAATTTCGATGAAGAATTTTTAAGAAGAACCCTGTTTAAAAATCTTGATTATCCATACTTAACAGTAACAAATGGAAATGAAAGAGCTGATTTGTTTAGTCTAGCAAGAGCATGTCACCTTTATTACCCTGGATGCATCAAAACCCCAATTAGTGATAAAAATAATCCAGTTTTTAAATTAGACAAATTAGCTCCCATGAATGGGATTAATCACAAAGATGCGCATTCAGCAATATCTGATGTTTTGGCAACAGTTGAGATTGCAAAAATTCTAAAAAAAAATGCTCCAAATGTTTGGAAAGCAAGTTTAATGACTACCAATAAAGATAAAACCTTACAAATTATTAAAAATGAATTAACATTTAGTACTGATTTTTTTTATTATGGAAAATGCTTTCCATTTGTATTAACTTTTGTATGTGAGCATCCACAGTGGGGTTACCCAATGTGTTTTGACCTAAAAGGAGATCCTAATCATTACTTTAAACTTTCATTAAACGAATTAAAAAAAGAATTAAAAAAAACTCCAAAAATAATAAGAACTATAAAACACAAAAAACATCCTATTATTATGAATTCTAGTTATGCAATGAATTTTGATGCATATAAAAACATTGGTTTATTAAAATTACAAGAAAGAGCAAAGCTAATAAAAAATAATAAAGATTTTTTAAAAAAAGTAAGTCAAATTCTAGATGATGAAGCTAGTGAAAAAAAGGATTTCGATTCCCAAGAGGATATTTACCCAGAAGAATCAATTTACAAAAAATTTACTACAAAAGAAGATAATGCAATTATGCCTAAATTCCATAAGGCAAATTGGAAGGAAAAGTTTTCTATATTACAAAATTTCAAAGACGAAAGATTAAAATATTTTGGAAAAAAAATTCTTTATGAAGAAAGCCCAGAATCTTTGCCAGAAGAAGAATATAATTTAATTCATAAAGAGGTAGCAGCAAGAGTTTTAAGTACTAATAAAGAAAAATGGAATACAATACCAAGAACATATTCCGAAATTGATACTCTTAGAAATAAATTTAAAGACGATAAAGAAAAGTTAGAAATGCTCAATGAAATCAATTCATACATTCAAGAAATGGAAAAAGTGTACGAAAAGGCCAGTTGACATTGAAACAAAAATTATTAAATTAAAATTGTTTATGGCTACAAAAAATGTCACCGATGAAAATTTTGAGATAGAAGTTTTAAAATCTAGCAAGCCAACACTTGTAGATTTTTGGGCCGAATGGTGTGGACCATGCAAACAAGTTGGACCCATACTTGAGGAAATTTCTAATGAAATGGAAAATCAAGTAGTTATTGCAAAACACAATATTGATGATCATCCCAATCAACCAACAAAATATGGAGTTAGGGGAATCCCAACAATGTTACTTTTTAAAAGTGGGGAACTTGTAGCTACAAAAGTCGGAGCAACAACAAAATCAAATATTGTATCCTGGATTAAAGAAAATATTTAATTTAAATTTAATATTTCTCCCACGAAGTATAAGCTGCCAGTACAAAATATAATTGCACTATCATTTTTTTTAGAAATATTTAGAAACGCTTTTTGTATAGAAATTTCAGTTTTTGAAGATATACCACAGGAAATTGCAATTTTTTTTAGTTTTTCTTTTTTTATAAAATTAATCTGGTTTGGTATATCTAAAGCTATAATAGAATCAATTCTATTTTTAAAAATTTCTATAAAGTGTTTATGGTCCTTATTTTTCATCATCCCCAGAACCATAATAATTTTTTTTTTAGGATTTAAAGTTTTTAGGTATTTTTGTATTTCAGCAGCCGCTAATGGGTTATGTGCGCCATCAACTAAAATTTGATTACTTTTTTTTACATAATTTCTGAGTTTACCACTTCTAATAATTTGCAATCTACCCTCACTTTTAATTTTTTTTATAGCTTTTTTTATATGAAATTTATCAATTTTAAATTGATCAAGTTTTCGTGCAACAGCAATTGCAGTAGAAACATTATTTATTTGGAAATCTCCTAATAAATTTGGCAAAGGTAACTGCATTTTAGTTAATTCATCATTATAAATGAAACCATTAATATTTTTTTTGCTAGAAAAATTTTCACCAAATATAAACTGTTCTGATGAATTATTCTTAATACTATTTTTTATTTTTTTTAAAACACCTTTTTTTTGATTTGATATAATAATTTTTGAACCTTGTGGTAGATGAGAACATTTTTCATAAATTATTTCATCTATTGTCCCTTTTTTTAAAAAATCTTTATGATCTATACCTATTGGCATAATTATAGAAGCTATATTTTTTTTAAACACATTGCTTGCGTCTAGTCTAAAAAATAAACCAGCCTCTAATATATTCACATCACTTTTATTTCGTGAGGCCTCTAAAAAAAAACATGCACAAATAAACTCATGAAAAGTAATATTTTTACCCTTGTTAGCCTTTTCAACTTCAATTAATAATTTTTGAAGTTTGTGATCTGAAATATAATGTCCTGAAAAATAATATCTTTCATTAAATTTTTTTATCGAGGGGCTTATATTTAAATTAACAGTGTATCCAGCAGTTTCAAAAATTTCTCTTAATGTTGTGCAAAAACTATATTTTCCATTAGTTCCCACAACCTGAATAACGTTTTTAAGTTTTTGCTCTGGATTATTAAGATCTTTTAATAACCTTTTAATTCTATTGAGCGATAAATCTACACTTTTAGGATGTAGTTGAAGAAGTCTTTTTAAAATCTTCTGGATTTTCATAAGCTTCATCTACATTGTTTGTTTTTAATTCTGTTTTTTTCAACACTATATTAGATAGTTTTACTATAGTTTCTTTTAAATTATTTCTATTTTCAAGAATAATATCAGCTAGACCACAATTCATAACACCAGACGCAGTCCCAAATAGCTCTGGCATTTGATCAGTACCTTTCAATATATTTGCTGTTACTCTTTTTCCTGAAAAAAGTAAGTTTTCAACAGATTTAGATTCAATAATAATAAATTCATGTTGAAAGAAACTGCTAGCATAAGTTCCACCCGCAACTGCTCTTGCCGCAACAGCAAAAGTTGGAATTTTAGCTTTTTTAATTTGATCCATTGCGATGACACTTTTTGTCATTCCAGCCAGCCCTGTTACACCTGAATGAACATCTATTCCTGAGCTTTGATATATTACGATCCAAACATCAACTTTTTCTTTAATTGCAAAGTTTGATGCTTTTAAAAAATGTTCATTTTCTGCTGGTCCAAATCGACCTCCACCAAATTTAGGATTAAAGCAAACAACAACCGCACTTAATCCAGAAATATTCCCTGTGGCACACATCAAAGCAGTTTTTTGGCTGGTGATTTCTCTATACTTTTTAATTTTATCCGAATATTTATACTTCTCTTTAACTTCAAAATTAAGAGGGTCTGGATTTATATTTTCTGGGGCATCTATAATTTCATAATTTGAGTCAAATAAGTTTCCCAACCTTTCTTTAGGCGGTAGATCAAAATGAAAGTTACATTCACAGATATAAAAATTTTCCACCAAATCAGGGCTATAAGAAATTTTTTTACATTGAGGACAGCTCTTCCACGGAGTATCTTGATATCCAATAGGTTGCTTTTTAAATATTTGCTTTACTTTTATTCCAATTTTTTTCCAACGCGTAATCCAATTCATGATAATTTTTCCTTCAACTTTTTTACCATAATAGTTACATTTGTGACAGGATTTTGTCTTTTTTTAATAGATAATGCTATTTCTCTGCATAAAGCGCTGCCCACAACCAAGCCATCAGCTCTTTTCAAAGAAAAGATATTTTTTATTGTAATTCCAAATCCAATAACCAGGTTTTTAGATTTATTTAATTTTTTAATTGCATTGTATTTTTTCAAAATTTCTTTTGATGAAACTTTAAGCTTACCCCCTGTAGTTGATAACATGCTTATATAGTAAATCATATCGTGAGAGTCTTTTATTATCTTTATCATTCTACTTTTGGATGTAGTTGGAGACAAAAGTTGAATAAAACTTATAGAATTTTTTTTACACTTTCTTGCAAAATTTTTATTATCTGGCCAAGGCAAGTCTACTACAATTAAACCATTTACTCCCACTTGTTTACATTTCTTTAAAAATTTATTTTCACCATATTGATAGATTATATTAAAGTAACCCATTAAAATTATAGGTTTTGAATTTTTCATCTTATACTTTTTAATAATTTGAAAGGTGTCCTTCATCTTAATTCCATTTTTAATTGCTCTGTATGCAGAAGTTTGAATTTGCCCGCCATCAGCTATTGGTGTGTTGTGAGGAAAACCTATTTCACAGATATCTGCATATTTAGAAATTGAATTTAATATATCTAGAGATTTTTTTTTAGTATTATCACCAGCTACTGTATAAGTTAATAATGCAGGTCTTTTTTCTTTTTTACTTTTTTCAAACGCCAAACTAATTGGTGATTTAATCATTTTATTAATTTTCCCAATCTTTGCTTTAAAATATCCTTATCTTTGTGGGCATCTCCACACGAATTTACAATAATTATTGTATCCTTACTTAACTGTGGGGCTATTTTTATAGCTTCAGCAAATGCATGGCTTGGTTCTAAACTTGGATTTAAATTTTCATATTTAGTAACTAATTGGTATGCACTTAATGCTTCTTCATCACTGGCAGCGGTATATTTTGCTCTTTTTGTATCTTTTAAAAAACAATGAAGTGGTGAAACTCCTGGGTAATCTAATCCTGCACTTATAGATTCAGTTGCTTCAATTTGACCTTCTGCATCTTGATTTACATATTGTGCTGCTCCATGCAATATTCCAATTTTTGATCCATAAGTTAAAGGCGCAGCATGCCTTTTGCTTTTTTTTGGACCACCCGCTTCAACACCAATAAATTCTATTTGTTTTTTTTCATAATGCATAAATTCATTCCAAAAACCAAAACTTGACGAACCTCCACCTACACAATTTATTAATTTTAATTTTTTTGGAATTTCCCCAAATTCATCTTTAATTTGTATTAAGAGTTCTCTGGAAATTTGTGAAGTGCTCCAGCCGCATATTTTAACAAAAATATTGGGACCTACTGTCGAACCTACACACATGGCTGTTGTCTGGCAATTAGATACCCAATATCGCATACACTCACTAACAGCGTCAACGAGAGTTTGGCTACCTGTATAAACTGGAACTATTTTAGCGCCATTTGCACGCATTGCATCACAATTCGGTCTTTGCCTTTTAATATCTTTTGCTCCCATGAATATTTTACATTTTAAACCAAATTTTTTAGCAGCCATGCTTAACATTTTTCCAGCGTATCCGGCTCCTGTGTCCCCAACTATATATTTTTTACCTGCCCTTTTAGCTATAAGACAATGAACAGTAGCATTTAAAGATTTATGTGCTCCACCATTTAAATCAGAAACAACCTTTGACCATATTTGAGCGCCATCTAGATGCTTAGTTAAATTTTTTAATTTTATAAAACGAGTTGGTGATCCAAGCCAATTTTTAAAATAATAATCTCTTTCTTGAATAAAACTTTTATCTCTTCTAAGTTTTTCAAATAAAATAGTAAGATCTTCTACAGGTTTTTTTAAGGTTTCAGGTATAAAATTTCCACCAAATTTACCCCAGAAACCATTTTTATCATGCTGGTCAATTAGAGGTATACCTTTTTTTATTTTCATCATAAATTTTTAATGTTTTCTAAAAAATTTTGAATTTTTTTTTCTGATTTATATCCTGGACTATCTTCTAAACTAGAAGAAATATCAATTTTTTGACTAAGCTTTATAGCTTCATTTATATTATCACAAGTAATACCTCCAGCAAGAAACCAGCTTTTAATTTTTAAGTTTTTTAAATAATTCCAATTAAAAATAGAACTTTTTTCCATTGCAGGAGAATCAAATAAAAATTCATCTGCAATTCCAATATATTTTTTATAAAGGTTTATATCTTCTTCTTTTTTAACTTTTATAGCTTTAATAATTTTTTTATTTGATATTAATTTTAAATTTTTAATTTTTTCTGGTGAAGATTCGTATATCTGAAGGTAATCAAACTGATTTTTAATTTTTTCAACAAAAATATTTTCTGGGTTTACCAGTACAGCTACTTTATTGATATGCTCTGGAACAATAGACGTAAGTTTTTTTGATTGTTCGATTGATAAATTTCTTGGAGAAGTAGGATAAAAAACAAAACCCAAATATCTACACCCTCCGCATTTAACAATTGTATTAATGATACTTTGAGAATTTATACCGCAGATTTTTAGCTCTATTGGCATAACATTATATTTTAAGTGAATTCGATATTTTGATTAAGTTTTCTTCAATATTTCCATTAATTATACTTCTTCCCATAATTACTTTGTTTGCTCCATTTCTTATACTTTCTAATGGGGTACAAACACGTTTTTGATCATTTTTATTATCACCCTTCATGCGAACGCCAGGTGTAAATATTAAAAGTTTTGGACCTATAATATCTCTAACAATCTTTGCTTCTTGACCCGAACAAATTACACCTACATCCATATCTTTTGCCAATTTTGCCAATTTTTTAACCTGCTCAACTACAGTATTATTATTTCCCATCTCTTTTAAATCACTATCATTTAGTGCAGTTAATATTGTTACCATCATTATACTTGGTTTAGCGTCAATTTCACTTGCAGCTTTTTTGGCTTTTTCTATCATTTCTTTTCCACCTTGACCGTGTATTGTCAAAAAGCCAAATTTAATATCATCCAAAGCTTTTATTGCTTTATAAACAGTTTGGCTAATATCTTTAAGTTTAATATCAAGCATTAAGTTGGTTACACCGATATTATTAAATTTTCTAATACCATCTTTTCCATGGGCATTAAAAAACTCTAGACCTAATTTTACTGTAAAAATTTTATGTTTAAATTTCTTGGTAATATTAATAGATTCATCTAGATTTGAGCTGTCTAAAGCTAGAATAATTTTATTCACTGATTTCTAATAAGTATCAGATATTTTGCTGTCAGTAAAATTTTTGTTTAATCGGTTAAAAAATATTTTACTAATTTTCCATTTAATTGCTCTTTTTTCTGGTATTTTTACCGACTCGGCATTTTTTGGATTTCTACCTATTCTGGCTTTTCTTTTTCTGGTTTTTAAAACCCCAAAACGTCTAATTTCTATATTTTCATCTCTACAAAGAGCTTCAGAAAGTTCAAAAAATATGGTTTCAAGTATTTTTTCCATGTCCTTTCTATAAATACCAGGATGGAGATTGCACAGATTCTGCAATAGTTCAGATCTAACCATAAATTAAAAGTTATTATTTTTTTTTATTTTTTTTTAAAAGTGGACCAAGAATTTCACCTAACACTCCACCCGAATCCTTAGATCCGTATTTTTTAACAGCTTCTTTTGTTTGTTTTTCCTCTAAAGCTTTAATAGAAAGTACAATTTTCCTTTTCTCTTTGCTTAATTCAGTTATCATTGCATCCAGCTTATCACCTTTTACAAATCTCTCTGGTCTTTGATTTTCAGGTTCTTTGGCTAGTTGATTTTTTTTGATCAAGATAGAATAGTTTTTCTTTCCAACATTTACATAAATACCATTTGGAGAAGGACCTTGAACGACAACAGTTACTATTTCAGATAGGCTTTTATCCATAAATATTTCAAAAGGGTCATCATCAAGCTGTTTTATTCCAAGACGTATTTTTTCATTTTCTGGTTTTATTTCCAATATTTTAAATTTAATAGTTTGATTTTTTTTATAATTTTTTAATTCCGATTCTTCTTCAGACCAACTTAAATCTTTATAATGTATTAAACCATCAAGCTCTGTATCTTTTATTGACACAAATAATCCATAGTCAGTTATATTTTTAACTACTCCTTCAAGCACATCATCTTCCTTATAATCTTCTGTAAATTTATCCCATGGATTAACTAATGTATTTTTATAACTTAAAGAAAGTCTTCTCTTTTCAATATCCTTTTCTATTAGTTCGACTTCTATTTTTTCTGAAGTTGATAATATTTTTCCAGGATGAACATTTTTTTTTGTCCAAGACAACTCAGATTGGTGGATTAACCCCTCCAACCCATCTTCTAGTTTAGCAAAACAACCATAATCTTGAACTTTAGTTATTATTGCTGGATATTTTTTTCCTATCTCATATTTATTTATAATTTTGGTATAAGGATCTTCTGTAAGATGTTTTATACTTACGCTAATTTTTAATTTTATAGGTTCAATTTTGCTTATTTTTACCTTTATAGATTGACCAAGCGAAAGTAGTTCTGATGGTTTGTTAATTCTACTCCAAGATATATCTGTGATGTGCAATAAAGCATCAACACCACTTAAATCGATGAATGCACCCCAGTCAGTAAGATTTTTTACCACTCCTTGAACAATGTCGCCTTCTTTTAGTTTAGAAATAATTTTATTTTTATCTTTATCTCTAATTTTCTCTATGACGGCTCGTCTTGATAAAACTATATTTCCTCTTTTTTTGTCTAATTTTACACATTCAAAAGTTTGAGGAACTTTCATTAAGTGGTCCGAATTTTTTAATGGTCTAAGATCTAGTTGTGATGCAGGTAGAAAACAAAGACACGAGTCGACATTAACAACAAATCCACCTTTACATTTTGAAATAATGATTCCCTGAATCTCTTCTTTATTTTCAAAAGCTTTTTCCATTTTATTCCAAGATTTTGCTCTTCTAGCTTTCTCTCGGCTTATTACAATTTCCCCATGTTTATTTTCTATTTTTTCAAGAAGAACATCAATTTTTGAACCTACTTCGATTTTTTCTTTAGTAAATTTAAATTCTTCGACTGGTATTGCTCCCGAACTTTTAAGCCCCAAATCAATAAAAACAAATTTTTTTCCAATCTCTTCAATTATACCAGTTGCTATTTCACCTTCTTTAAATTTTCTATTTAAAAGATCTTCGGATAGAAGTTTTTCAAACTCCTCGTGAGATTTACTTTTTGGTTGCTTTATAACTTCTTCCATATTTTAATAATAATTTTTTTTCTATAATTTTCGAAATAACTTTAAACATCCTTTTTTTAGTTAATTTCGTGGTGTCAACAAGTACAGCACCTTTAGGTATACGTAAAGGGCTATTTTTACGTTTAGTATCAGTTAAATTTCTTAATTTGATACTTTTTTCTACCTCCTTAAGGGTAATTCGCGGATTATTTTTTTTAAATTCTTCGAATCTTCTTTTTGCTGCTATTTTTAAAGAACATTTAAAAAAAAATTTAATATCAGCGTTTGGAAACAAAATTCCCATATCACGGCCCTCAAGAATGGCCAATCTTTTAGTTGCAAATTTTTTCTGGTACTTTTTAAGTAATTGTCTAACTCTTTTTACTTTTGCAATTTTGGACGTAAATTTTGTAACTTCAATGGAATATAATTTTTTATTTTTTAAGAGCTTAGGGTTAATATTTTTAGTGATTCTTTTTAATACAGAATTATCAGAGGTTGTTTTGTTTAAAACAATAAGCCTATGAGCTACATATCTGTATAGAAGTCCACTAGTAAGTAAATTAAGTTTAAATTTTTTACTTATATACTTAGCCACTGTGGTTTTTCCAGCTCCAGCTCCCGAGTCACAGGTAATTAATAATCTAATATTATTTTTTAATTTCATACTTAGCTCCAATTTTTTTCATGATAGATAAAAACTGTGAAAAAGAAGTGTTAACAGTTTGAAAATCATTAATTATAATTTCACCACCTATTAATTGACCTAGGCAAAAAGATGCCATTGCAACCCTATGGTCATTTTTAGGAGTGACTTTTATTTTTTTTTTTATTTTAATATCTGGGTTACCAAATATCGTAAAACTATCTAAAGAAGATTTGGTTTTAATTCCAATTTTATTTAAAATAACTTCAATACTTTTAATTCGGTCTGATTCTTTATGTCGTAACTCTTTTATTCCTGTAAACTTTGATACTCCTTTCAAGATCGAGGATGTTATAAATAAAAGGGGAAACTCATCTATAGATGAAGGAACCAAATTCTTTGGACAATTTATTGGTTTTAACTTGCTGCTTTTAACAACAATATCCCCAACTGGCTCATTAAATTTTTTTTTTACATTTACTATTTTAATATTAGCATTCATTTTTTTTAAAATTTTAATGAATCCTATCCTAGTAGGGTTACAATTTATATTTTTGATTATTAATTTTGATTTATTTGTTAATAAAGTTAAAATTATAAATGGTGCTGCGGAAGATGGATCTCCAGGAATACTTAGATTAAATGAAAATAAATTTTTTTGACCTTTTAAAGAAATCAAATTTCCATTTTTAACTTTTCTAACTTTGATATTTGCTCCAATGGCAAACAATAAATTTTCAGTATGATCTCGAGAAATTTTTTCAGAATAGATTTCAGTAACGCCAGGAGTGTTCAGTGCCGCAAGTAAAATAGCAGATTTTACTTGTGCAGACCCAATAGTTTCAATATGTTTTTGAGCTAATGGCATACCAGTACCTTTAATAGTAAGAGGAAGAGTGTTTTTTTTATAAGGTAAAAATGTACAACCTATTTTTGACAAAGGTTCAATAATTCTTTTCATATCTCTTTTATTTAAACTTTCATCCCCAATTAATTTAACTTTAAGATTTGATTGAGTTCCCAAAAGAGGAAATAACATTCTTGCCAGTGTTCCTGAGTTTCCAGTATAAAGTGAATTTTTTTTTGGGCTTTTAAAAGAGCTTAAACCATTACCATAAACTATATATTTTTCATTTTTTTTTAATATTTTTACACCAAGTTTTTTTAAACAAGTAACTGTATTATTTACATCTTCACTTTCAAGAATATTGGTTAGACAAGACACGCCTATACATTGACTCGAGATTAATAATGCTCTGTGTGATATACTTTTGTCACTTTCCACTATAATTTTTTTATTAATTTTATTAATTTTATTATTAATTAAAACAGAAAATTTTTTTTTCATTATATATTTAGTAAATAAAATCTTCACCAAAGTATAATTTTTTTGCTTCGGTAGTATTAACTATTTCTCTAGGAGTTCCATTAGCAACTATAGTTCCATTAGCGAGCACATACGCTCTATCCACAACGCTGAGAAGTTGTGAGGCATTATGATCGGTTACTAATACAGCGCAACCTCTGGCCTGAAGTTTTACAAGCAGTCCTTTAATATCTTGTATTGAAAGTAGATCCACACCAGCAAATGGCTCATCCAATAATAACACTTTAGGATTATTTATTAAGCAGCGAGCTATTTCTGTTCTTCTAAGCTCTCCACCAGATAAAGCTGTAGCTTTTACGTTTCTTAAATGGGTAATTGAAAATTCGGTCATTAATTTTTCAACTATTTCTTTCTGCTTCGCTACATTTTTTTTTACTATTTGTGCAATTCCTAATAAATTTTCATATACAGTGAGACCTCTAAAAATTGAAGTTTGTTGGGGCAAATATGCAATTCCAAGTTTTGATCTTTCGTGAATAGGTAAAGCTGTTAATTTTATATTACCTAAAAAAATATCTCCAAAATCAGGTTTTAATAAACCTAACACAATATTCATAAAAGTGCTTTTTCCAGCACCATTACTACCTAACAAACCTAACATTTCCCCTTTATTTAAATGAATATCAATTTTTCTAACAACTACTCTTTTGCCAAAAGATTTAGAAATGTTTTTGGCTGAAAATATTGGTTTAGATTTAAATTTTATAATTCTAAATGTTTTTGCATTATTCATTTAATTACTCTTATTTTTACTTTATCATCATCAAACATCGAAACTGTAAAAAATTTTTTTTCAAAATCATAATCAATTTTATCAGCTCTAAGAGAGCCAGTGGGGTAATTTAATTGAACTTCATTATAAATTTCAACAAAACTTCTAGCAGCTAATAAGTCTAGGTTTTGAGAATAAATTTGAGTTTCACCATCTGTTGCTCTAACATTCTCTATAAAAAAGCAGTCATATGTTATTTTATTGTAAAGTCCTTTATCGGATAATATGTTCACAATCCTGCCTTCACCCAGATCTAAAATAACATTCATATTAATCATATGAACAATTTCAGGGTCACTAGTTAGTATATGAGCTTTATCTGATTTTACCACAAATGGCTTGTTGTAATTATATAGCCCATTATATTCAACTTTTTCAAATGAGGTGTTTTGGTCAACATTTAGAAGAAAATTATTAGGGTCATCAAGCCCAGGTTCAGTTTGTTTATTTCCAGTTTTTAAATCATTTACATATGGATAGTATAAATATGTTCCAATAATTAAAAATAAACCAAATAGTATAAGAATTATTTGAATTGATTTTTCTTTTTTCTTCACTTTATACCACTCCTTAAACAATGTAATATTGTTAATATTCCAACAATTTTTTTGTTTTTCTTTTTTAAATCATTTTTCCTAGAAACAAGTAAAGAAGATATTTTTAAACGCGTCATTTTTTCTAATGCTGACAAAGCTGTAGCTTCTTCCGATATCCAATTTGGATCTCTAGTTGTGATTTGGGTAATTTTTTTTGCATACAAGTTATTAGAGTGTCTTCTCAAATCTCCATCAACTATAACTTCATATTTTCCAGCAAGCGTTTTAACACAAACAATTCCTAATTTTTTTTTAGTCATCTCGACAATTGCTAACTTCATGTTGTCTTTTTCAGATACTAATGGAATATCTTTTCCACTTGCCATAATTTCTTTGACAAGAATAAGAGCAGATCCTAATTGTCCATGAGGATGTAGATTAACAAAGTTTTTATTTGAAAATTTTTTTCTTTTACTTAGTGCTATTGCAAGAGCATCACCAAAGCTTAAAAAATTTATTTGACTTGAGGTTGGCGCTAAACTCGATCCCGCTTCTACAACACGAGGAAGTAAAATAGGTACAGAAGAAAACCTTAAAAGCATTGATGCGGGTTTACAGCTCACACCTACAACAGGAATTTTATTTCTTGCACTAAATCTCAAAACAGAATTTAATTCTGACGTTTCTCCCGAAACACTAAATATTAATAAAAGATCATTTCCTTTTTGAATTGAACCCATAGATCCATGATTCAAAGATGAGGAATCAAAAGCAACAGATGGAGTCCCTAAACTAGAAAGAGATGATGAAATTTTATTGCCAATTATAAAACTTTTGCCAGTACCAATTACGATTACCTTACCTTTTATCTTTGATATTAAACTTACAGCTTTTGAGAATTTCGAAGAATTGTTTAAGCTTTTTAATAATTTTTTTAAACCTTTGATTTCAGTTTGAATCGTTTTCTTTGCAATATTTATATCTTTATTCATCTAATGTTGAAATATATCTTCAGTAAAACCACTTTGGTCTAGTTTTATTCTTGTTTTTAAAAAATCTACAGAACTGTTGTATAGCTCAATTCTATTTTCTCTAATTAACATTTTTTCTAATTCAAATTTGATTTTATGCAAATATATTACATCATTGCTACAGTATTGTAGTTGAGCGTCAGTTAAATCATTCAGATCTTTATTCCAGTCACTGCTTCCAAGTCGTTTATCTAATTTTTTATTACAAAATTCCATTACGAGATCTTTCAAACCATGTGATTGCGTGTAAGTTCTACATAATTTACTGGCAATCTTAGTATCAAAAATATTTTTAACAGTACATTTAAGAAAATATTCCAACCCAGAAACATCATACCTAAGATAGTGACCAATTTTTATAATTTTTTCATTCTCTAAAACTTTTACAATATTTGGCGCTTTATAATCTTTTCTATTAGGTTGAATAATATAAGCATCATTATTTCCAGTGCTTATTTGAATTAAACTAAGCTTATCCCTATGTGGAATTTGCAGACCAGAACCCTCCGTATCGATAGAAAGGCTGGAGTGTTTTTCTAATTCTTCTAGACCTTTTTTGTCTATATCATCTTGATATTTAAAAATTTTTGTCATAACTAAACCCATATATAATGTTAATGTTGGCAAAATGCAAAATAATCAGAAAATAATAGCTATTTTTGGTGCAGGAGGATTTCTAGGCAAACATTTAATGCGCCAACTAACTAAGTTGGATTATCGAGTCAAAGTAGCAACCCGAAACCCTTACTTAAAGGGTTATTTAAAACCATTAGGAAGCCCAGGACAAATTGAACTTTTTAAAACTAATATTTTTAATGAAGGAGATGTAAATAAAATATTAAATAATTGTGATTTTGCTATTAATCTTGTTGGTATTTTGAATGAAACCAGAAAGCAAAGATTTAATGAGATTCATGAGGAATTTCCATTTTTATTAAGTAGACTATGTAATGAACAGGGAATAAAAAGTTTAATCCATGTTAGTGCTCTAGGTGTAGAAGAAAAGCACGAATCAAAGTATAAGCGATCCAAATTAAATGGTGAAAAAATTATTAAAGATAATTTTAAATCTTCTGTTATTTTAAGACCTTCAGTAGTGTTTGGACCGGAAGACAAGTTTTTTAATACTTTTGCTTCTCTTGCTCAAATTTCTCCAATCCTTCCTTTAGTTGGAGGTGGCAAAACAAAATTTTCTCCCATTTACGTAGGCGATGCTGCTGAAGCTATTGTTAAAGTTTTAAATCTCAGTAACAGTCAACCAAAAATTTATGAACTTGGTGGACCAGAAAACTATACTTTTAAAGAATTGATGGAAATTTTATTAATAGAAATAAAAAAGAAAAGATTTTTAATATCCATCCCTTTTGGTTTTGCAAAATTTCAATCCTATTTTTTACAAATGATGCCGAATCCACTTTTAACCCCAGATCAAGTTGAATTACTTAAAAATAATTCTATTGTAAGTGGAAATTACCCAGTATTACAGGATTTAGGAATAACTGGAAAAACTATTAAGAATATCTTACCAAAATATATTTATCGATTTAGAACGGGTGGACAATTTGGGTAAAACTATTAATTAATTTATTTTAATTTTAATAAATTAAGCAGACTTAGTTTTCTTTTCAAGGATTGGAGGAACATCATCTTCTGTAATTTGATCTTCTTCTTTGGCATTTTTTGGTTGGAAAGCATAAAGTAGATGTAATTTACAATAAGGAAATTTTTCTATGGACTTCCTTCCACAAAAAAGACTTGCAGCCTCCATTTTTTCACCTAGAGGCCATCTGCAGTGATCGTTAGTCAAATCTTCAATTTTAGTGGGATTTTCTGCTTCAAAGTTTTTATCTAACAGCAAAGCCCTAAACTTTGCTTTTCTACTAAGTTTTGAACCCTTAATTTCATTTAAGCTTTCTTTATCAGAATTTATTTTATTAGTTGTTTTTTTTGTTGATACCGATCTAGCTTCCAACTTAAGTCGATGTGCTTTACCGATGACAGCATTACGTGTTACATTACTAAGCATCTTGGCAATTTCGCTACCAGAGTATCCTTTGGTCCAAAGCTCTTTTAATTTCGTTTCTCTTTCTGGCGTCCAACTCATATTTATTTTAATTAAATAGTCTATATATTGTGTTTGCAACTAAAAAAAATACCCCATGTGGATATGTTATTAACAGGCAGAATCTTTTGAAGACACAAATTTTGTATAGATTATTTTAATAATATACAAAACTCCCTATGGTTGAAATTGAAAAAAAATATAAAATTAACAATAAAGAATTCGGGTACGTTAATTGGATCGGTTTTTGGACGCTATATAAAAAAGAAGTTCTTAGATTTTTAATTGTAGCTATTCAAACAATAATTTCACCACTTGTAACCTCTCTATTGTTTCTTCTTGTTCTTTCATTGGCCATTGGAAACGACAGAGGAGAGGTTTTGGGATTTCCATTTATAACTTTTCTAGCCCCCGGTCTTATTGCTATGCAAGTTATTCAACAAGCTTTTTCCCATTCTTCTTCATCAATTATGATAGGTAAAATTCAAGGTAATATAGTAGATATTTTATACGCGCCACTAACAGCAGGAGAAATTACATTGGCAACTAATTTAGCTGCATGCACTAGAAGTATCATTATAGCTATAGTTTCTATTATAGTTTTTAGTTTTATAGTTGATTTGAAAATTCATAATTTTTTATCCATTTTTCTTTATACGTTTTTAGGATCTTTTATTTTAAGTTCAATTGGTATCATTGTCGGTCTATGGGCAGAAAAATTTGACCATATGGCATCTGCTACAAATTTTATAATAGTACCCCTTTCTTTTTTGTCAGGAACCTTTTATTCAATCGATAGATTACCAGATGTTTTAAAAAACATAAGTGAGTGGAATCCATTTTTTTATATAATAGATGGCTTTAGATCCGGATTTTTAGATACTTCCGATGGATCCTTAAACTTTGGATTTTTTTATCTCATTATATTAAGCTTTCTAATGTGGTTTGCTGCATATATTTTGTTTAAAAAAGGTTATAAAATAAAATCTTAATATATTTATGAGTTCAGTTCTTGGCACATACGCAAGAAAAGCTATTTCTTTTACCAAAGGAAAAGGAAGTTACCTTTTTGCAGAAAATGGAGATAAATATCTTGATTTTGTTCAAGGTATTGCAACCAATATTTTAGGTCATTGCCACCAACATTTAGTCGAAACAATTCAAAAACAATCTGAAAAATTATGGCATGTTTCTAATGCTTTTGTAATTCCAGATCAAGAAAGATTGGCTAAAAGATTAACAGATAATACTTTTGCTGATTATGTTTGTTTTCAAAATTCTGGAACAGAAGCAACAGAGGCTAGCATTAAAATTGCAAGAAAATATTTTCATAAGATAGGTAAGCCTGAAAAAAATAGAATTATAACTTTTAAAGGTGCCTTTCATGGAAGAACACTAGCAGCGTTATTCGCAGCCAATAACCCTAAACATACTGAAGGATTTGGTCCAAAAGTTGATGGTTTTGATCAAGTCCCTTATGCAGATCACGAAGCTATAAAAAAAGCTATTAAAAAAAATACAGCAGCAATTATGATTGAAACTATTATGGGCGAAGGAGGAATTAAAGTAGTGCCAGATTTTTGTTTAAAAGGGTTGAGAGATTTATGTGATGAGAATGGAATTCTTTTGATTTTAGATGAAGTTCAAAGTGCATATAGAACTGGAAATTTTTTAGCATTTGAATCATCGGGAGTTTCTCCCGATATTGTTCCAATAGCCAAGGGAATTGGTGGAGGCTTTCCCTTGGGGGCATGCATGGTTACAAAAAAAGTTTCAATTGGCATGACAGCAGGAACTCATGGCAGTACTTTCGGAGGCAATCCATTAGCTATGGCAGTTGGAAACGCAGTACTTGATATTATTTTTGAAAAAGATTTTTTAAACAATGTAAAAATAAAAGGAAAATACTTTGATAAAGGTTTAAACAAAATAAAAGATAAATATCCAAAAATTATAGATGAAGTAAGAGGAATAGGGTTAATGAAGGGCTTAAAATTCCATGTTGATAACAATGATTTTATGAAGAGACTTATGAAAAATAAAATGCTTACAGTTAAAGCTGAAGAAAACGTTATAAGACTTTTTCCTCCACTTATAGTAAATAATAGTGAATTAGACGAAGCTATTGATAAGATTGAAATAGTTTGCAAAGAAATGAGTTAATTATGAAAAAATTTATAAATATTTCAGATATAAGTAAAAAAGACCTGAGAAGTATTCTTGATAACGCAAAATTACGAAAAGAAAAAAGATCTGGTTTAAATAAAAATGCAATAGATATAGATACCCCACTTGAGGGGAAAATTTTGATTATGATTTTTGAAAAACCATCAACAAGAACTCGAATTTCTTTTGATTTAGCAGTAAAACAATTAGGTGGTAAATCATTAATTTTAAATCCAGATGAAATTCACTATGGGAAGGGTAATGAAAGTTTGTACGACACTGCAAAAATTTTATCCCAATATGCAGATATTGTAATGTTAAGAACTCATGCACATAAAAATATGCAAGAGTTTTCTAAATATCTGGATGTACCTTTAATTAATGGTCTTACTGATTTAAGCCATCCTTGCCAGATTATTTCAGACATAATGACATTTGAAGAACTAAGAGGACCAATCAAAAATAAAAAAATTGCTTGGCTTGGAGATGGAAATAATGTTGTTTATTCTTTAATTGAAGCTGCTGTTCAGTTTGATTTTGAATTAAGAATTGCTTCTCCAAAAGGTTATGAGCCAGATAAAAAAATTATTCAATGGGCTAAAAAAAATAAAGGAAATATTTTATTAACAAAAGATCCTATAAAAGCAGCAAGTCTAGCTGATTGTGTGATGACCGATAAATGGATATCTATGGGCGATAAAATAAATAAAAATAAAAAGAAAAAAGAACTCAAACCATACCAAGTGAATAAAAAAATAATGAAAGCAGCAAACAAAGATTCAATTTTTATGCATTGTCTTCCCGCAAGTAGAGGAGAAGAAGTTACAAATGATGTTATTGATGGAAAACAATCAGCAGTTTGGTTGGAGGCCCTAAATCGAATTCATGCGCAGAAAAGCATTATAGAATGGTGCCTAAAATAAATGCTAATTTAAAGGCAAGGGGCTATCTGAACTTTCATTCATATAAAGAATTACAGCAGCTCTATCTTTTGCCTTTTTTAAACCCGCAAAAGACATCTTGGTTCCCTTAATCCAATCTTTTGGTTTTATTAAAAAACCATTCATCTCCTCAAATGACCATGGTTTTCCGTGTGCCGCCATTGCTTTTGAATATTTATAATCAGACACTGATCCAGCATTTCTTCCAAGGACGCTCCATAAAGCAGGGCCAATTTTATTTCCACCACCCTTGGCTATACTATGACATGCCGCACATTTTTTAAAAATTTTTTCACCTTCAGTTGCACTAGTTGAAGCAAAAATTGCCATTATATTATCAGAGTCTAAATCATTTACATTTTGGCTTGTGGTTGTTTGGCTTACATCTATAGATGTATTATCAACTTGATATGCAGATTTTTCCGGTTTCTTGACGTAATATATTGAGTCAGCAAACTTGTTAATTCCTATAAAAAGGACAATGGCTAATACAATTGAAACAATAGTTTTATTCATTTTAAAAATGCTTATAAATTTAGTACAACATAATCAAAGATATATCATTACTTAGATTAAAAAAATAAATTTTACTAAGTTTATTTTGCGACGGTTAGACGCATAACTTTGAATTTTATGAAAAATACAGCAATAATAATACCAACTCGATTAGATGCACAAAGATTTCCAAACAAACCTTTGGCAAATATAAATAATGTACCCATGATAATTCATGTTTTAAAAAGAGCAAAAGAAACAAATATTAAGGAAGTTTTTGTAGCTACACCTGATGACAAAATTCTTAGTATTGTTAAAGAGAATGGAGGTAAAGCCATTTTAACTAAACAAAAACATACTTCAGGCAGTGATAGAATTTATGAAGTTTACTTGAATGAACTAAGCGATAGTGTGGATCTAATAATCAATTTACAAGGTGATATGCCAAATATAGAACCAAGTGCAATTTTAAAATTAGAAAAACTCATGAGAAACAATAAGTGTGATATAGGAACACTAGCTTCTCATATTACAGATAAGAGAGATATAAACGATCCCAATGTAGTAAAAGTTCATTTAGAAGAAACATTAAAAAATGATAATTTTTTGAAAGCTAAAGACTTTTTTAGAATAAAAAAAAACTTAAAAAATGAAAAAATTTATTATCACATTGGAATTTATGCCTTTACAAATATTGCTTTAACAAAGTATGTAAAGCTTGCTAGATCTAAATTAGAAATAGAAAGAAATTTGGAACAAATGAGGGCTGTAGAAAATAATTTAATTTTAAAAGTAGGACTTAGTGACTCAAAACCTCTTAGTGTAGATACGGAAAAAGATTTAAAAAAAATAACAAAAGAAATGAATTAGCATGAAAGAAAAAATAAAATTAGCTTTTCAAGGAGAAAAAGGAGCCTATTCTCATCTTGCGTGCTTAGAAATATTTCCAGACTCTGAACCTGTGGCATGTAAAACTTTTGAAAAAACTTTTGAATTGGCAAAAAAAGACACAGAATATAAAATTGTAATACCGATAGAAAATTCTTTAGCAGGAAGAGTTGCGGATATACACTATTTAATCCCAAAATATAATCTGCAGATACACGCCGAACATTTTCAAAGTGTAACTCATAATTTATTAGGAATTAGAGGATCAACAATTGAGGACATCAAAACAGTAAGAAGTCACGCGCATGCAATTAGTCAGTGTAATAAAATAATTTCAGACTATAAGTTTACCCCAATAATAGCAGCGGATACAGCTGGCTCTGCAAAATTTATTCATGAAAATAAAAATAAAAGTGAAGGAGCTATTGCATCCAACCTTTCTGCCAAAATTTATAATTTAGAAATACTCAAATCGGAAATTGAAGACGAATCAGGAAATGTAACTAGATTTTTTATTATGGGTAGTGATACTAAGCGTCCTGAAGTTAAAGATAAAAAATATATTACAAGTTGTATTTTTAAACTTAAAAGTATTCCCGCAGCTCTTTATAAAGCTTTAGGAGGATTTGCTACAAATGGAGTAAATTTATGTAAGTTAGAGAGTTTTTCGGTTAAAAATACATTTGATCAAGTTAACTTTTACATCGATATAGAAGGTCATATAGAAAATCCTTCTTTGCAAAAAGCACTTGAAGAATTGGGATTTCATACAGAAAAGTTAGATGTTCTAGGGGTTTACGAAGCTCATAAATTCAGGTTTAAGAATAAATAAATAATACACATGAATGTTGTAGTTCTCATTTCTATACTGATATAATAAAATGGGGTTGTCGGGTGGAGCTTAAAGAACAACCAGTTCAGGCTAGAAATAGAGCAGACTTAACTATAAATTCCAGGTCGTTCAGCCCCTAACTAATTATGGAAAAAATTAAACATAAAGTTTTAGCACTAAAGTATAGACCAAAAAATTTTAGTGAATTAATTGGTCAAGATATAATGGTAGAGACTATAACCAATTCTATAAAACTTGATAAGTTACCAAATGCTTATCTATTTACTGGAATAAGAGGTGTTGGAAAAACTACAACAGCAAGAATAGTAGCAAAATCATTAAATTGTAAAAATGGAATTTCAAATTTATGTAGAGATGTTATGTGTGAAAATTGTGAGGGCATAACAAATTCAAATCATTTAGATGTTCTTGAGATGGATGCTGCATCAAAAACTGGAATTGATGATATCAGAGAACTTATAGAATCTTCCAAATATAACCCAACAAGTGCAAAATATAAAATAATAATTCTAGATGAAGTTCATATGTTATCAAAGCAAGCATTTAATGGACTCTTAAAAACTTTAGAAGAACCACCCCCACATTTAAAATTTATTTTTGCAACAACGGAAATTAAAAAAATACCAGTCACAATTATTTCAAGATGCCAAAGGTTTGATTTAAATAGAGTTCCAATAAAAAATTTATTGGAAAATCTTAAAAAAATTTTAAAATTAGAAAAAGGTAAAGTTTCTGAAGCAGCTTTATTATTAATTGCTAAAGCTGCAGAAGGGTCAGTTAGAGATTCATTGTCGCTTTTAGATAGAGCATTAATTAGTCACAGTATTGAGGAAAAAGAGATTGATGATATTTTTGTAAGAAAAATGCTTGGATTGGCTGATAGATCAAAAATTTTAAATTTGCTTGATTATATTTTTAAAGGAAATCAAATCAAATCTATAGAAGCTTTAAAAGAAATGATAAATGATGGAATAGAGCCAGCTAGCTTTTTAAACGACTTTTTAGAAATAATATATTTTATTCAACAAAAAAAAACTATCGGCAACTTTGATGTAGACCTATCTATATCTGAGTCAGAAAAAGAAATAATTAATCATATTTCAAAAAATATAAATATGTCTTCATTAATAATTTTTTGGCAACTTGTTTTAAAAGTTTTAGAGGAACTATCAATAGTATCCAGTCCAATATTATCTCTAGAAATGTTAATAGTTCGCTTAATTTATCTTAAAGATATACCATCTTACGAAAATATTATGCAATCAGCAACATCTGAAAGCTTATCTTTAAAAGATGAAAACCTAGATTCAGAAATTAATTTGACTAGTAATAAAAAAAATATTTTAACAACAGAAAATGAAACAAATAATACTTCAAAAAACCAAATTAAAAATATTTTACAAACCAAACCAATTATAGAGACCATAAAAAAAGATGTACATTTTGAAAAAATTTTATCTATTGAAGATTTAATTTCTTTATCAATAAAAAAAAGAGATATTCATTTAAAATATGATTTAGAAAATAATGTTAATTTAATAAAATTCGCTCAAGGTAAAATTGATATTAGTTTTAATGAAAACCTCGATCAAAATTTTGTACGAAATCTATCAGAGAAGTTATTAGAATGGACTGGAAATAGATGGGTTATAACTTTAGCAAAGGAAAAGGGACAAAAAACTTTTTCAGAAACCAGATCTATAAAAATAAAAGAAATGATAAATTCTGAAAAAGAAAGTAAAACTTTTAAAAAATTTAAAGATATTTTTGCAGACGGTGAATTGTTAGATGTTAAAAAAAAGGATTAAACTATGCCAGATTTCTCAGATTTAATTTCTCAAGCAAAAAAAATGCAGGAAAAGATAAAAGCAACACAGGAACAACTGAAAAAAATTGAAGTTGAAGGTATATCTGGTGGAAATTCAGTAAAAGTTTTTATGAATGGAGAAGGGGAGCTAAAAAAAATATTTTTTGATGATTCTTTGTTAAAAGAACCTAAAGAAATTCTAGAAGACCTATTAGTAGCAGCACATAATGATGCAAAGAATAAATTAAAAAGGAAAACCTCTGAAGAAATTTCAAAAGCAACTGGAGGAATAGATTTGCCACCAGGATTTAAATTACCTTTCTGATATAAAAATGTCTGATAATAATGTTAAAGAAATAGAAGATTTAATTAAAATAATTTCAAAACTTCCTGGGTTAGGTCCAAAGTCAGCAAAAAGAATTGTATTAAAGCTAATTAATAGCAGAGAAGAGTTAATTAAACCATTGGCAAACACTTTGGCGCAAGTTTATAAAAATGTAGTGCGTTGTAAGATTTGTGGAAATTTAAAATCTACAAATTTAAATTGTATTTGTACAAGCAAAAAACACGACAAAATTTGTGTAGTAGAAAATTTAGCTGATATGTTTGTTATAGAAAGCTCTGGTATTTTTAAAGGCCATTATCATATATTGGGAGGAACATTACCATCCTTTGAAAGTAAGAATTCTAAACAAACTTTATTGATTGAATCGTTAATTCATAGAGTTAAAAAGGATTTAATTAAAGAAGTAATTTTAGCAACCAGCGCAAGCATTGAAGGTGAAACTACAGCCCACTACATTTCAGATAGTCTAAAAGATTCTAAAGTAAAAATAACAAGGTTAGCAAAAGGTTTGCCTGTTGGTGGTGAAATAGAGTTTTTAGATGATGGAACTTTATTTTCAGCTTTTAAAAATAGATCTTCAATGAAAAGTGATTAGATTTTTTTCAAAAGTCTATTTAAATGAAGTATAGGCTCTGTATATCCTGAGGGTTGACTTCTTCCGTAAAAAACTAATTCACATGCCGCTTTAAATGCTATGGATTTATCATAATTATCGGACATTGTTCTATATGAAGCATAGCCTTTCAAAGCGGGGTCTTTAATGTTTTGCTTATCAACAATTTTTGCCATTTTTTTCATAGTTTTCAATACCCGTTCTCTGCTACAAATTCCATGGTGTAGCCAATTTGTAATATGCTGTGAAGAAATTCGTAGAGTTGCTCTATCTTCCATTAGACCTATGTTATTAATATCAGGCACTTTAGAACAACCCACACCTTGATCTATCCACCTCACCACATAGCCTAATATACCTTGTGCATTATTTTCTAATTCGTTAATAATTTCTTTGATTGACCAATGTGGTTTATTAGCTATTGGAATAGTAAGAATATCATTAACTTTTGCTGGAGTTCTATTTTTTAATTTCTTTTGTTCAGAAAAAACATCAACTTTATGATAGTGCAAAGCATGAAGTGTTGCGGCGGTTGGGGATGGAACCCAGGCACAATTAGAACCTGATAATGGATGATTTATTTTTTGGGCTACCATATCAGCCATTTTATCTGGGGCAGCCCACATGCCTTTTCCAATTTGAGCAATACCTGAAAACCCACAAGCTAAACCCACATCAACATTATTATTCTCATATGCAGCAATCCATTTAGAAGATTTCATATCTCCTTTTTTTATCATTGGACCCGCTTCCATTGAGGTGTGTATTTCATCACCAGTGCGATCTAAAAAACCTGTATTAATAAAAACAACTCTATTTTTTACAGCTCTTATACATTCTTTAAGATTCACTGTTGTTCTTCTTTCTTCGTCCATTATTCCTATTTTGATTGTATATTTTTTTAATCCCAAAATTTTCTCAACTTTTTCAAATATTAAATCAGTAAATGCAACTTCAGCAGGTCCATGCATTTTTGGTTTTACAATGTAAACAGAATTTGTTCTTGAGTTTCCTTTATTTTTAAAATCATGGATTGCTGCTGCGGTTGTTATAAAAGCATCCATTATACCTTCAGGTATTTCTGAACCATCTCTTAATAAAATAGAAGGACTAGTCATTAAATGTCCCACATTTCTATTAAGTATTAAAGCTCTTCCGTGCAGTTTAAATTTATTTCCATCAGGCGAAATATATTCTCTATCAGAATTTAGTTTTCTTATAAGTTTTTTTCCATTCTTTTTACCTTTATATTGTAGATTACCTTTCATTAATCCTAACCAATTTTTATATCCATGCACCTTATCTTCAGCATCTACTGCCGCAACAGAATCTTCATGGTCTACAATTGTAGTTATAGCTGATTCTAAAATTATGTCGTATATAGCCGCTTTATCTTGCAGATCTCCGGCAGATTTATCTGTAAGTCCTCCGATTGTATAGTTAGGATCAAACTTAATATCTATATGAAGATTATTATTTATTAATAAAAGTGAAGACAAATTTTTTGATTTTTTTGTATATCCAACAAATTGTTTAGGATTTTTTAATGTTAGTTCTAATTGATTATTTTTTACTTTTGGAATTTCTGAAATATTTTTCCAACTTCCTTTTTTTAGGGGAACATTGTTATCTAAGAAATTACGGGCAAATTTAATTACTTTTTCTCCTCTTAAATAATTGTATTTTTTACCACGCTCAGCACCTTTTGCTTCTGAAATTACATCAGTACCATACAAGGAATCATACAAACTCCCCCATCTTGCATTTGCAGCGTTTAAAGAATATCTCGCATTCATTACTGGAACGACTAATTGTGGTCCACAAATTTTAGAGATTTCATCATCTACACCTTTAGTTTGAATCTTAAAATTTTTACCTAATTTTTTTAGGTAACCAATTTCCTTTAAAAAATTTGAATATTTTTTATTGTTAATTTTTTTCCCTTTTTTATCTCTGTGCCAAATATCAATTTTTTTTTGTAAAATTTCTCTAAATTCAAGAAGATTTTTATTTTTAGGAGCAAGTTCGTGCGCACATTTATCTAAACCATTCCAAAATTTTTTTTTCGTAAGCCCAGTTCCTGGCAATAGCTCTTTATTAACAAAATCTAAGAGTTTAGAAGCAATTGATAGTCGTCCAAGTGAAACGTATTTTTTTGCCATAATTGTGTATATTATATATATAATTAAAAATATGAAAAGTTATTTAGAATTTGAAAAAGAGATTATAGATCTCGAAAATGAATTAGAAAAATTAAAAGATCCTTTTAATAAAGAGGGTTTATCTGAAGTTGACACTCATAAAATCTCTGAAATACAGCTAAAGATTGATGAAAAGTTAAAGAGTTCTTATTCAAACTTGAATGCATGGCAAATCACCCAAATTGCAAGACATGAAGAGAGACCAAAAGCAAAATTTTTTATAGAAAAATTATTTACTAATTTTATTAGTTTATCTGGAGATAGAAAATTTTCAGAAGACGAAGCTGTTATTAGTGGATTTGCTCAACTAGACGGGAGATCAGTATTAGTTTTAGGACAAGAAAAAGGAGAGGATCTTGACAGCAGGTTAAAAAGAAATTTTGGAATGATGAGACCTGAAGGTTATAGAAAATGTATTAGATTAATGAATTTAGCAAATAAATTCAATATTCCAGTAATTTCATTGATTGATACTCCCGGTGCGTATCCAGGAATAGGAGCAGAACAACGAGGACAAGCAGAAGCAATTGCAAGCGCAATTGAATGTTGTGTGTCATTAAAGGTTCCAATTATTTCAATTATTATTGGAGAAGGTGGATCAGGTGGGGCAATTGCATTAGCCTCAGCCAATAAAGTTTTGATGTTAGAAAATTCAATTTATTCTGTTATTGCTCCAGAAGGTTGCGCTTCTATACTTTGGAGAGATCCAAGCAAATCTCTAGAAGCAGCTATAGCAATGAAAATAACTGCAAAAGAACTTCTTAAAATGAATATTATTGACGAGATAATCAACGAACCAGTGGGTGGAGCGCACAGGAATAAAGAACAAACCGTTTTGTTTACTAAAGAAGTATTAATAAAGTATTTGGATGAGTTTAAGAACTATTCCAATGAAGAAATATATAATCAAAGAAGAGAAAAATTTTTAAATATTGGTAAAGATAAATCATTTAATATATTTGCAGATAAAATTAACTGGATTAAAAATGACAATCTTTTAACCCAAACCAAAGAAATTTTAATTATACACAAAAAAAAGTTACTAATTAGCACTCTCTTAATTTCATTCTTAATTCTATTTTTTGTATTTTAAAATTTACAAAGCTCCACAACAATGTTTATATTTTTTTCCTGTAGAAGGACATTTCTCATTTCTCGAAAACTTTTCATTTTTTTTAATTACCAATAAACATTTAGGATCGTTTATTTTTGGTTCTAAAATCTTTTCTTTTTCCTCTTCTAATTCTTCGTTTGCGACCACCTGGAGATTATGGAGAAAAGTAATAAAATCAATTTTAATTTTATTTAGCAATTCCTCAAATAATTTAAATGCTTCTCTTTTAAATTCTTCCAAGGGATCTTTTTGAGCATAACCTCTTAATCCCACGACTTGTCTTAAATGTTCTAAGTATTGCAAATGAGAACGCCATAAAAAATCAATGGTTTGTAAAAATACTCTTTTTTCAAGTTTACTATTTGTTTCCTCTGTTATTTCATTTATTCTTTTATTTCTAAATTTATCTAATTTCTTTTGAATTTCTTTTTTAAATTCATTATTTTTTAGTTTAACAATATCAGTAAATTCTTCATCTTTGATAGAACGTCCTATAATAGGTTTAATTTTAGTTTTAAAAGCTTCAATTTTATTTTCTCTTTCGTAGCTTTTTTTATCATCAGCGAAATTTTCAATTAAATCTTTTAAAAATGAATTTACTATTTTGTTTACATTTGGTGACTTTAAAATCTCTTTTCTTTGTTCAAAAATAACTTTTCTTTGATCATTCATTACATCATCAAACTTCAACAAAGTTTTTCTAATGTCATAATTTCTACCTTCAACTCTTTTTTGGGCTCTTTCTAAAGCTTTATTGATCCAAGGATGATCAATAGATTCCCCTTCCTTTAGGCCAAATTTTCTCATTATTGAGTCTATAGACTCAGAACCAAAGATTCGCATTAAATCATCTTCTAAGCTAATATAGAATATAGAGTTCCCTTCATCGCCCTGTCTTCCGGAACGTCCTCTTAATTGGTTGTCAATTCTTCTACTTTCGTGCCGTTCAGTTCCAATAACAAATAGACCTCCTAATTTTTTTACTTTATTTTTTTCTTTATTATTTTCTACATCCAAGTCTTTACCTCCTAGTTTTACATCAGTTCCTCTTCCAGCCATATTTGTTGCACAAGTTACTGCATTAATTTTTCCTGCATCAGCAATTATATTAGCTTCACCTTCGTGTTGTTTTGCATTTAATACTGAATGTTTTATTTTTTCTTTAGATAAAAGTTTTGAGTAAGTTTCTGATTTTTCAATACTTGTGGTTCCAATCAAAACTGGTTGACCTTTTTTATTACAATCAATTGCTTTGTCTACAATAGCTTTATTTTTTTCTTTTTCAGTTCTAAAAATTTGATCATTCCAATCTTTTCTAATCATTTTTTTATTTGTAGGCACTGATACTACTGGCAGTCTATAAATATCTAAAAATTCTTCTGCTTCAGTTGCTGCGGTTCCAGTCATGCCAGCAAGTTTGTTATATAAGCGGAAATAGTTTTGGTAAGTTATTGATGCTAAAGTTTGATTTTCACTTTGAATATCAACTCTTTCTTTTGCTTCTATGGCTTGATGTAAACCATCTGAAAATCTTCTTCCTTCAAGCACACGTCCAGTAAATTCATCAATAAGTTGGATGGTATTTTCTCTTACAATATAATCTTTATCTTTTGCAAATAATAAATTTGCCTTTAAAGCTTGGTTAATATGGTGAACTAAATTGATATTTTGTGGATCATAAAAATTTTTATTTTTAAGTATTCCGTAAGTGTCAGACAATTTTTCAATTTTATCTATACCGGCTTCTGAAAGCATAATATTTCTATCTTTTTCATCCATCTCATAGTCATCTTTATTCAGTTCTTTAACAAATTTATTGCAAACAAAATACTGATCTGATTTGTCTTCTGTTGAGCCTGATATTACTAAGGGAGTTCTCGCCTCATCGATTAGAATGCTATCTACTTCGTCTACAATACAAAAAAAATGTTCTCTTTGAACCATTTCCTCTACAGTGTATTTCATGTTATCTCTTAGGTAGTCAAAACCAAATTCATTATTTGTTCCGTATGTTACATCAAAGTTATAATTTTTTTTTCTATCTACATCATCCAATTCATTTGTTATGCAACCCACAGACAGGCCTAGAAATTTGTAAATTTGCCCCATCCAATCAGAATCTCTATTTGCCAAATAATCATTAACAGTCACAACGTGAACACCTTTGCCTATTAGTGAATTTAAATAAACAGGTAGAGTTGAAACTAAAGTTTTACCTTCCCCAGTTTTCATTTCAGCAATTTTCCCTTGATGAAGGATAATTCCACCCATTAACTGAACATCAAAGTGTCTTTCATTTAGGGTTCTTCTAGACGCCTCCCTTACACAAGCAAAGGCTTCTGGGATTAGATCGTCTAGATTAACACCTTTTTTTATTTTAGATTTAAATTCAGCAGTTTTTGCAGGAAAATTTTCACTACTAATGCCTCTAATTTTAGGCTCACAATTATTTATTTTTTCAATAATAGATTTTAATTTACCAATCTCTCTTTCACTTGAATTCTTTATAAATTTACCGATAATACTGTTAATATTTAACATAAATAATTATATTGTTTTAAATAAGACTTATATAATCAATAATAACAAATTTTAAACATCAATGACTTTAAATTTAAAAAATTTACTTAATCCCAAAGTTAAAATGTCAAAAATGGGGGAATATCAAGAGTTGAAGCCTATTGATGGGTTGCAAATATCAGCAGTATCAGCTGATCTCTATGGAGATGGGAGAGATGATTTAACCTTATTCTATTTTGAAGATGGGGCAAATTTTGGAGCAGTGTATACAGATTCAAAAGTAACCTCAGTAACGATTAATTGGAATTTAAAAATAAAAAGACACTTTGTAAAAGCTATAATGATAAATACAAAAAATGCCAATACATTTACAGGAATAAAAGGTGCACAAGGATTAAAAGAAATTGCCCAAGCTTTGTCAAAATCACTTACTTTAAAATCATCACAATCAGACAAAGGTGTTAGAGAGATCGTAAAAATAACAGATTTACTTTTTGCCGCTACGGGAGTTATTGGAGAAGAATTCCCAACCAATAAAATTAAAAATAGAATTCCTGAACTAGTTAAAAAATTACGAATTGAACAAAATAAGTTTGTCTGGTTTAAGGCGGCATCTGCGATAATGACAACTGATACTAGACCCAAGGTTGCATACGAAGAATGCAAAATAGGAAACAAGTTAATTAAAATTTCAGGAATAGCAAAAGGATCTGGAATGATTGCTCCTAACATGGCAACAATGTTAGGTTTTATATTTACAGATGCAAATATACCATCTCTTTTTTTAAAAAGTATTTTAAAAAAAATTACATCAACCACTTTCAATTCTATAACTGTTGACAGTGATACTTCTACTAACGATATGGTTGCTATATTTGCTACCGGGAAAGCAAAAAATTCTAAAATTTACAATGTACTAGATCCTAAACTACAAGATTTTGAAAAAGCTTTACATAGATTATGTTTAAATTTAGCAAAACAAATAGTAGTAGACGGAGAAGGAGCAAAGAAATTTATTACAGTAAATGTTGTTGGGGCAAGATCAGTTTCAATGGCAAAAAAAATTGGATTTTCAATAGCAAACTCTCCTTTAGTTAAAACTGCAATAGCAGGTGAAGATCCTAATTGGGGTAGAATTGTTATGGCAGTTGGAAAATCTGGTGAAGCTATATTTCCAAATAAAATCCAAGTAAGGTTTGGAAATTATCTTATTGCTGAAGATGGAAAAGCAGCAAAAGATTATAATGAAAAAGATTTGAAAGAATATATGAAATGGGATGCTATTAATATTGAGGTCAATTTAAATATTGGTAATGCGTCTTATACTGTTTACACATGTGATCTAACACATGATTACATTGATATAAATGCAGATTATAGAAATTAAAACTTTATTTTTGTATAAAAATTTAAATAATAATAAAATAAATGATTAAATATAACTTATCATGCAAGTGTGGAAAAACTTTTGAGAGTTGGTTTGCAAACTCTTTAGAGTTTGAATCATTGTCAAAAAAGAAATTTATTAAATGTATTTATTGTGATTCGTCGTCAATCAAAAAAACAGTAATGGCTCCCAATTTATCAAGCAAATCAAATAAAACATCCAATGAAAATAATTTAGATAAAAGTATTAAAAAACAACTTTTAAACTTTAGAAAATATATAGAGAAAAATTGTAAAGATGTTGGTGAAAATTTTACAAAAGAAGCAAGGAGTATTCATTACGACAACAAAAAGTCAAAAGGAATATATGGCAAAGCTACAGAAGAAGAAACATCTGAGTTACTAGAAGAGGGAATAGAAGTTTCAACGATACCTTGGATTGATAAAAAAGAAAATTAATTTTTTAAGAAAGTCGAAATATAATTAACTGAAGCATCAGATGATTTAAACCATTTATTAGATAATAAATTAAAAGTCATTCCTATGGTTTCATCTAGTAAAAAATTATTTTTATTTGCAATAATCTCTAAATCATTAGGACTTAAAAATTTATCCCAGTCATGAGTGCCGATTGGTAACCATCTTAAAATGTATTCAGCTCCTAATATTGCAAATATGTATGATTTCAAATTTTTATTAATCGTAGCAACAAACATTATTCCTTTTTTTTCAATTAATTGTGAACAATTTTTAATAAATAAGTTTACATCAGAAACATGTTCAATCACTTCCATATTTAAAATTATATCAAATTCATTTTTAAAATTCAGTTTTTCTGGTGAAGTATGAATATAATTAACATTTAGTCCCATCTTTTTTGAATGTATTTTAGCAATCTTAATATTTTTTTCAGAAGCATCTATTCCCGTTATTGTTGCTCCCAACCTAAATAATGGTTCGCATAAAAGACCACCCCCACAACCTATGTCTAAAATTTTAAAACCCTTAAGTGGTTTTTCACTATTTGGATCTATGTTAAAATGAGAAATTATTTTATCTTTGATAAATTTAATTCTAATAGGGTTAAATAGGTGTAACGGTTTAAATTTTCCGTTTGGATTCCACCAATCTTCAGCTAACTTTGAAAACTTTTCAGTTTCTATTTTATCTACTGTAGTCAAAATATTTATAATTTACATGTACTTGTGAGTTTTTGCAATTAAGAGTATTTATTGTTAATAAATATATAAAGTAAATAAAATAATTTATCATGGAAAAAATTGTCCTTAAATTTGGTGGAACTTCTCTTGGTACTATTGATAAAATTAAGAAAGTTGCCAACATAGTAAAAAATAGAAAAGATAAAGGAAATTCTATTATAGTGGTAGTTTCAGCAATGTCTGGAGTAACCAATGATCTAAAAGAAAAAGCAAATTCAATCAGTAAAAATTTTGATGATATAGAGCTAGATACTTTACTTTCTTCAGGTGAGCAAGTTACAAGTTCGCTTTTATCTGGAGCATTAAATGATTTGGGGATCAAAGCTAGATCTTGGTTAGGTTGGCAAATACCTGTGCTTACTGACAACAACCATACAGCAGCAAAGATTTTAAAAATTAGAACTACAGAAATTTTAAAATTTATTTCTGAAGATGGAGTGGCAGTTATTGCTGGATTTCAGGGTATTACAAAAAATTATAGAATAACAACGTTAGGTAGAGGAGGTTCCGATTTATCTGCAGTTGCTTTTGCAAAATTTTTTGAAACAGAATCATGTGAAATATACACAGATGTGGAAGGCGTTTTAACTACTGACCCTAGTATGAATAAAAATGCAAAAAAAATTGACAAAATATCTTATGAAGAAATGTTAGAAATGGCATCTTTGGGAGCTAAAGTGATGCAACCTAGTGCAGTTCAAATGTCAATGCTTGATGATATTCCAATTCATGTTAAATCTACATTTTCAGAAAAATCCGGCACAAAAATAATTTCAGAAAATGATATTGATAATAAAAAAGCAGTAACTGGTATTGCCTATTCGAAAGATAATGCTAAAATTTCTATAATTGGTGTTATAGATAAACCAGGCGTAGCGGCAGACGTCTTTGAACCAATTGGAGAAAATAACATAAATATTGATATGGTAATTCAAAATACTTCACTGGATGGCAAAGTAGCAAATATTACTTTTACTATTAAACAAGAAGATTTAAAAAAAACATTGAACACAATTGAAAAAAATAAAAAAAAAATAAATTACAAAAAAATTTCATACAATGATAAGCTTACAAAAGTATCTATTATTGGCGCAGGTATGATAGCCAGCCCTGGAGTTACTCATAAAATGTTTAGATCCTTAGCGAATGAAAAAATAAATATTTTAGCTATTTCAACTTCAGAAATTAAAATTTCTGTTTTAGTGGAAGATAGTCATACAAAAAAAGCTATTAAAGCATTACACACAACATTTAAACTTAATTAATAATCCAAATGAGCTTAAGACCTTTTAGAGATATAGTAAGAAAAAAAACAAAAAAAATTAAAGTTGGAAAAATTGAAATAGGTGGAAATTCACCAATATCAGTCCAATCAATGACAAATACTTTAACAACTGATGTAAAAGCAACTGTAAAACAAATTAATCAATTAAAAGATGCCGGCGCTGATATTGTTAGAGTTTCCTGTCCTGATCAAGATTCATCGTTAGCACTAAAAAATATAATAAAAGAAGTCACCATACCAATTGTTGCAGATATTCATTTTCATTACAAAAGAGCAATTGAAGCTGCATCTTCAGGGGCTCATTGTTTAAGAATAAATCCAGGAAATATTGGCTCAAAAGAAAAACTACAAGAGGTTTTAAAAGCTGCTAAAGATAATAATTGTTCAATCAGAATTGGAGTAAACGGTGGTTCATTAGAGAAAAAATTATTAGAAAAATATAAAGAACCTTGCCCAGAAGCTCTAGTAGAGAGTGCAGTTAATAATATAAAAATTTTAGAAGATGAAGATTTTTTTAATTTTAAAATAAGTGTTAAATCTTCAGATGTTTTTTTATCAGTAAAAGCATACAGGGAACTATCTAAGATATGTGACTACCCTTTGCATTTAGGTATTACAGAAGCAGGAAGTTTAAAATCAGGTAGTATTAAATCTTCAATTGGAATTGGAATATTATTAATGGAAGGTATAGGGGACACAATACGAGTTTCCTTATCAGCCGATCCAGTAGAAGAAGTAAAAGTTGCTTTTGAAATATTAAAATCCTTAAATTTAAGAAGAAGAGGAGTAAATATAATTTCTTGCCCTTCATGTGCGCGGCAAGCTTTTCCAGTTATAGATACAGTTAAAATTCTGGAAGAAAGGCTCTCACATATCAAAGAACCTATAACACTTTCAATTATTGGATGTGTTGTAAATGGACCTGGTGAAGCAGCGCAAACACAAATAGGGTTAACAGGCGGAGGACAAGATAATCACATGATGTATATTTCTGGGATACCACATCACAAAGTAGCAAGTAATAAAATAATAGATGAAGTTGTAAACTTAGTTGAAAAAAAATCTAAAGAATCAATAAATAGTTAAAAAATAAAATGATACCAATAGAAAAAGTTAAATTAATAGTAAATACTTATGAGACCTTAGAAAAGGACTTAGCATCAGGATCTATTGATAAAAAAGTTTTTGTAAAAAAATCAAAAGAATATTCAAGCATTGGAGAAATTATTGACGAAGCAAAAGGGTATATAGGATATGAAAAAAATAAAATGGAATTGGAAAAAATTATAAATGAAAAAAATGGTGATAAAGAGTTAATTAATCTAGCAGAAAGCGAACTTAACGAACTATCTGAAAAAAAAATAAACTATGAAAAAAAATTAAAGATATATCTTTTGCCTAAAGACGAAGCGGACGGGAAAAATGCTATACTTGAAATAAGAGCAGGCACAGGAGGTTTAGAGGCAACACTTTTTGTAGCTGATCTTTATAAATTATATGAAAAAGTTTGTGTAATTAAGAAATGGCAACTAGAAATTATTAATATTTCTAAAAGTGAAGCTGGAGGATTTAAAGAAGTAATATTATTAATAAAAGGAACAGATATATATTCTTTCCTAAAATTCGAGTCAGGCGTACATAGAGTCCAGCGTGTACCCAAAACTGAAACCCAAGGAAGGGTTCATACCTCTGCAGCTACAGTTGCGGTTTTACCAGAAGCTGAAGAAGTGGATATAAAAATAAATGAAAAAGATTTAAGAATTGATGTATTTAGATCTGGAGGACCAGGAGGACAATCGGTAAACACAACTGATAGTGCTGTTAGAATTACGCACATTCCAACAGGCACAGTCGTTAGTCAGCAAGATGAAAAATCTCAACATAAAAATCGGGCAAAAGCTATGAAAATTTTAAGGTCTAGGGTTTATGACGCTGAAAGAGAAAAAAAGGACAAAGAAAGATCTAGAGAAAGAAAAAACCAAATAGGTTCAGGAGACAGATCCGAAAGAATTAGAACTTATAATTTTCCACAAGGAAGAGTGACTGATCATAGAATAAATTTAACCCTGCATAAATTACAAGAATTTTTAAATGGTGATGCGTTTGAGGAGTTAAGTCAAAGTTTAAGATTACAAGACCAAGAAATTAAATTAGCAAATTTAAAAGAATAAAATGAATTTAGAAAATATAATTAAAAAAGCATCTAAAACACTAAAAGATTATAATATACCTTCTTATGAATTAGATGCAGAAGTCCTCCTTTCAGATTTAATGGGAGTAAAGAAGGAATTTTTAATTTTAAATAATAAAACTGATATTTCGGCCGAAATAATAAAAAAATATAAAATTGCAATTAAACGCAGAATCAACAGAGAGCCTGTGGCTTATATAACTGGTAAAAAAGAATTTTGGAGTACAGAATTTTTTGTTAATAAATCAACTCTTGTTCCCAGGCCCGAAACAGAGTTATTGATTTATAAATTAGTTGAATTTTATAAATTTAAAAAGATAAATATTTTAGATGTTGGTACGGGTTCAGGTTGTATTTTACTTTCATTGCTAAAAGAATTAAATAAATCATATGGGACTGGCATAGACATTTCAAAAAAAGCTGTACAAATAGCAAAAAAGAATGCGAAAAATTTAAAATTAAATAATCGTTCTAAATTTAAAGTTTTTGATTTAGAAAAATTTAATAATGGAAAATATGATTTAATTGTATCTAACCCACCATACATTCCAACTAAAGATATAAATAAATTAAGCAGAGATATAACTAATTATGAACCCAAAAATGCTTTAGATGGAGGTCTTGATGGTCTAGATTCATTTAAAAAGGTAATTTATATGTCAAATTATCTTTTAAAACTTAATGGGTTACTTTCTTTAGAGATCGGTTTCAATCAGTACCTACAAGTTTCCAGACTATTAAAACTTTACAAATTCAGAGAAACACATAAAGAATATGACTATAAACGTAATGTACGTTGCATAATAAGCACAAAAGAAGGTTTTTTTTAAAATTTAAAAATAATTATTTTGACAAACTAATTAACAATGAATAAGAAGTAAGCATTCCTTTTAAAGAAAAGGAACTTCATAAAATATATGTTTCAACGTAAACCAAGAAAATTTAGGCGTAGACCAACTGGAAGAGGCCACCCATCACATGCTGATGGAATTTCACAAAACAGAGCAAGAATGAATCCATTTTCAAATAATCAGCCTAGAAACAATTTTTTAAGTCCAGAGAAAATGTTTGAGAAATATAGTACTTTAGCAAAAGAAGCTACATCTTCTGGAGATAAAACTTTAGCAGAAAATTACCTTCAACATGCTGACCATTTTATGAGAACTATAGAAGACAGAAATAGAAATAGAATTCAAACCAAACCAAGTGAAACTAATGAATCGCTAACAAGTGAAAATAATGGATCACAACCAAATAAAGCAAATGAGAAAAATGCATCGATAGAAGAGAAAAAAGATTTATTAGAAAACGGAGCTATTAATCAAGAAGCAAAAGATAAAAAATAAAATTGTTTTAATTTTTTTTATCAATTAATTCAGCAATCAAAACATCAGTTTTAATTCTGTGAATTTCAAATTTTTGGCGTTCATCGTTTTTTAATACTTTGCCTGATGGCAATTTTAATTTTTGAGAGTTTACCTTTTTACCATTAACAACAACTTCATAATGAAGATGAGGTCCAGTAGACATTCCAGTTGAACCTACGTAGCCAATTATTTGACCTTGCCTAACTTTCCTACCAACCTTCATACCTTTGGCAAAACTCTTCATATGCGCATAGATAGTTTCATAAGTTGAGTTATGTTTTATTTTTATACAATTGCCTCCACCACCACACCACTTGGCCCTAACAACAGTTCCGGATCCAGAAGCCATGATAGGAGTTCCTGATCGTGCAGCAAAATCAGTTCCTGTATGTTTTTTATTATAACCAAGTATTGGATGTTTTCTCATTCCAAAAGACGAAGATAACCTTGCTCCATTGATAGGAGTTTTCATCAAAGCTTTTTCTACACTTTTTCCATTAATATCAAAATATCCAAAACCTTTATCGTTTCCAAATTTATAGAGAGTAATTTCACGTCCATTTACAAACATGCTAGCAAATAAAATAGATCCACTTTTTATATACTCACCATTCTCATCAAAATATTTCTCATAGACAATTTTAAAATAATCATTTTTTCTAATATCCCTTTGAAAATCAATTTCAAAACCAAAAATTCTTGCAAATTCAATAATAGTATCAGGGTTAATATCAGCCTCAACAGCAGATGAATAAAGATTATTTTTAATTATATTTTCACTAAGAACCTGTCTTTTGTACAATTTAGTAATAACTTTTTGAGATAAGATTACATTTTCTTCATTTTTAGTTATTAATATTGTTGTGCTCTTAGTAAGAGGAACAGAAAATTTGACTATTGAATTATTATTAGATGAAGAATCTTTTTCTATAATGATATTAATTTCATTTCCTTTTAAGAGTTGATTGGGTTTCCCATACTTTTTGTATTGAGTTATAACTTTTGCAATATCGTTAGTTTTAACTTTATACTTATTTAAAATTTTTTGTATAGTGTCACCTTGTTTAATTTTATAATTAAGATTAACAAAAGGTGATTTAATATGACTTAATATAAATTTTTCAAAATTTTTGAGCTCTGTGGCTTCAATCAGTTGTCCTGTCAGTTGTATTTTTTTTTGAGGTATTTTGTCAGTTTTATTAAAAAATGTAAGAGTTAAGGCAAACAAGAGGACAAGCCCAAACAACATGAAATATTTTAATTTACTCCAATTTTTTATAATATATTGATACATATTCAATTTTTGTTAAATTTTGACTTTATTATTATAATTTAAAGAATTTTATACAATAATTTGATAAAAATTTGTTGTAGAAATAGCGAAATATGCCTTATTTTTTAGACTAATATATACCTTGATTTATTCATTAATTAGCTTATATGTACCCCTCCAACCCTAAAAAAAGCTTAGTTTTCTTTGCTTAATTGTAGAGTTGATAATTAAAATGTTAAAAGTAAAACTGCTTAGGCAGTTTAATTTTTTGCGTTTTTAGCTTTTTTAAATTGTAAAAAAAATTAAGAAGAGAAGTGTGGACGGTTAGGTTACCAAAATTTGTCGTACACACTTCAATTAAAGTATAAATAATATTTTTTATTTATATGAAGCTAGTGTGCGCCGTTATTAAACTTGAGAGTTTGATCATGGCTCAGAACGTACGCTGGCGGCACGCCTAACACATGCAAGTCGAACGAAGTAGCAATACTTAGTGG
>Ga0114997_10000176_pt1 | contig 48649 bp, 51 predicted proteins | sample ArcticOcean_MG_C_2_FD_87045 | JGI IMG/M metagenome (GOLD analysis project Ga0114997, IMG submission 87045) | Marine microbial communities from western Arctic Ocean - ArcticOcean_MG_CB4_136 | ecosystem: Environmental > Aquatic > Marine > Oceanic | place: Arctic Ocean: Canada Basin | collected... | reverse complement strand
TCCATTAACAATCGTTCCTAAAGGAAAACCTTTTACTTCGTAACCATCAAATGGAGTCCAACCACATTTACTTGCAATCCATTCATTTTTAATAACTTTTTTCATATTCATGTCCACGATGGTTAAATCAGCATCATATCCTTCTTTGATGTAACCTTTATTTTTTATTCCAAAAATTCTTACTGGATTTTCGCAAACTAATTTTATGAATTGGTTTAAGGTTAACTTATTGTTATTCACATGATTAAGCATAAGTGGAACTAAGGTTTGAACTCCTGGCATTCCTGATGGAGTTTGAGGATATTCTTTCTTTTTATTTTCTAAACTATGTGGAGCATGATCTGAACCAATTGTATCTGCTATTCCATCTTTTATAGCTTTCCAAAGCATATCTTGATGTTTCTTATCTCTAATTGGAGGATTCATTTGCGCAAGGGATCCAAGTTTATTGTAACAATCAGGAGCACTTAAAGTTAAGTGCTGTGGAGTAATTTCAAAACTTACATTTCCTTTATATCTTGATAAAAATTCCACCTCTTCTTTTGTAGTTACGTGCAAAACATGTATTTTTTTCTTATAACGCTCAGCAATCTTAACCACTCTTCTAGTTGATGACATTGCACATTCTTCATTTCTCCAAATTGGGTGTGAACTGACATCACCCTTTTTTATAAATTTTTTTCTAAGATTAAGAATATCTTCATCTTCAGAGTGAATAGAAACAATTTTAGAACTGTTTGAGATAACTTTTTCTATATCTTCTTCATCTTTAACTAAGAGATTTCCCGTAGAAGAACCTGCAAATAACTTCACTCCACAGCATCCTTCGAGTTTATCTACATTTTTTAAGTCTTCCATATTTTGTGGGGTTGCACCAAAGTAAAAAGCATAATTAGAAAACATTCTATTTTTAGCTAAGCTAAGTTTTTTATTAAATTCTATTTCATTAGATGTAGATGGATTAGTATTTGGCATTTCAAATAAAGAAGTTACCCCTCCCAAAACTGCAGCTTTACTGCCTGATTCTAAATCCTCAACATCAGTAGAGCCAGGTTCTCTGAAATGAACTTGTGTATCTATAATTCCGGGTAAAATTGTAAGGTTGGTAGCATCTAAGATTTTTTGATTCGAAGCTTCTATATTACCAATTTCTTTTATCGTTCCATTAGAAACAGTAATATCAGCTTTTTTTAATTGGCCATCTATAAAACAATTGCCATTTTTAATGATAAGATCAAAAGAAGAAGACATTCTCTATCTATTTAATATATTATAGAATTGATATTTGCAAATATGGAAATAAACGAAACAGCGGTTCTTGATAGAAGAGGCTTTATACAAATAAATGGTGATGAGGCTAAAGAATTTCTTCAAAATATAATTACTAATGATATGGAAAAAATATCAGAGAATCGTGCATTATTTTCTTCAATATTTACTCCACAAGGAAAGTATTTATATGAATTCTTTATTTTGAAACTATCAAACGGATATTTATTAGAATGCGAAAAAGAGATTGCTTCGGAACTTATAAAAATATTTAATTTTTATAAGTTAAGATCAAAGGTTGATTTAATAGATATAAGTAAACAATACACTGCTATTTTTATTTCTTTAGAAAAATTTAAAGAAATTAGTAAAACTAAATCTTCAAAAGGTCTTGCCACAACCTACAATAAAGATCTGATGTATATAGACCCAAGAAATGAAAATCTTGGTGCAAAAATAATATCAAAAACTCAAAATGTTTTGAGTATAATTTCAAGTCTTAATCTAAAAAAAGTTGATAGTAATAAGTACTATAATAAAAGTTTTGACTTAGGAATCCCTCAAATTAATCTTAATAAATTAAAAGATAAAATTTTTGGAATAGAAAACAATTTAGATGAGTTAGGAGGAATTGACTTTAAAAAAGGATGCTATATTGGTCAAGAAAACACATCAAGAATTAAACTAAGAAATAAATTAAGGAAAAGAATTTTACCTATCAAAAAAATATCTGGAGAAATTTTTGAAAATGACGTTATTAAGTATAAAGATATTGAAATAGGAAAAATTATGATTGATACACCCTACCCATTTGGCTTAATCAAGGTTGTGGATCCAGATCTAAGTGAGTTTATTGAACTTGAGTTAATTTGTGGAGATTCAAAAGTAAAAATTCTAAAACCTGAGTGGATTTAATTATCTGTTCAAAAATTCATTAATTTTATTATTAAATTCTTCAACTTTTTCTAAATGTACATTATGTGCACATTCTTTAAAGATAACCAGTGAACTATTTAAAATATTTTTTTTCAAAATTTCTATTTCTTTTATATTATATGATTTGTCCTGATCTCCCCACACAATTAGTGTTTCATTTTTAATATTCTTTAAGGTATCTACTCCGTTCCAGTTTTTAAATGCAGTAAGAGCATTGTCAGCAGCTTCAATAGAAGTTTGTTTTCCTGCTTCAATACACATTTCAAAATACTTTGCACTTTCTTTTTTTATAAACCAAGTTTTTGCAATATTTCTTGCTACAGTTTCTAAACCTTTATTTTTAAAATTTTCTCTTGATTGATCTACCGTTTCAAATCTTCCAGGCATTTCACCTCTGGGACCCGTGCTATAACAAACTAACTTTGAAATTTTATTTCCTTTTTTTTTAGCCATTTCCTGAACAATCATGCCTCCCATTGAATGTCCTAATAAATGAAATTTATTTATTTTTTTATTTTGTAAACTTTCTAATAATAAATTCGCTAGAGATTGAATGCTATTGCATGATTTTACTTTATGGCTTTTTCCAAAGCCTGGTAGATCTGGTGTTATTACTCTAAAATTATTTTTAAAAAAATTAATTTGTGGCCCCCACATTTCTGACGAACCTAAAAAACCATGGACTAGTACTAGTGGAAAACCTTTACCTACATCTCCTATATATAAGTCTTGCATTATATTCTTAATAACATAAATAAATAAATAAGTATGAGTAAAAGAAAAATAACAGATCCTTTTAATGTAAAGTTCGTACCATTCGATAATTATGGAACTCCTATTCCTGGGATGAGTTGGCACAAAATAACTTATAATCAAAAAACTGGACAAGGAACTTATATATTGAAAATGGAATCGGGGGCTAAAAGCAAACTTCACGAACATACAAATTTTGAAGAATTTATAATGCTTGATGGTGAGCTAACTGATCCTGATAATAATGTTTTTAAAAAAGGAGATATAATAACTTACGAACCGGGTTCAAGACATTCTTCTTACACTGAGAATGGTTGTTTAATTTTAGTTTTTATGAGAGCTCTTAACAAAGCAATTAATAAATAATGTTAAAAAAATTTAAAAGAATTGAATTAGTATGATTGGAATTTTAGGTGGAATGGGAACGCAGGCAGGTCTTGATTTCTGCAATAAGTTAGCAATGTTAAATAGAGGTAATATTGATCAAAAATATCCTCTTTTTATTTTATATAATAAATCGAATATTCCGGGAAGACCTGAAAATTTACACAAATATAATAAAGTGCTAAAAAGTTTAATCAAAGGTTGTCTTTTACTTCAAAAAAATAGGTGCAAATTTATTGTCATCCCATGTAACACAGCACATTATTGGTATGATGATCTCCAAAAAAAAATCAAAATACCAATAATAAGTATGCCAAAAGAAGTTTACTTCCATGCAAAAAATAATTGCAAAAAAAACTCTAAAATAGGAATTCTTGCCACAGAAGGAACTTTAAAAACAAATGTTTATAGTAGATTTTTTGATAAAAGATTTAAATTAATAATTCCAAAAAAATCTTTACAGATAAAAAATGTTAACAAAGCAATAAAATATGTAAAAATGGGAAAAATTAAAGATGCTGAAAAAGCAATAAAATCTGCAGTTAATTATTTAATAAAAATGAAATGTAAAAAAATAATACTTGGATGTACTGAGTTGCCAATAGCAATTTTTGCATTTAAATCATTTAAAAAAATTAAACGATCTAGGATTTTTTTAGATCCTAACTTAATATTAGCTAGCGTCTCAATGAAAAAATATAAAAATTCATAACTAAAAATTAAAAAAATTAATTACATTCATAAAAACATATGCAGTCAAAAAGGACATAAATATTACAATTATTAAATTTATAGCTTTCCATACTTTGTCAGTTTTTAAGTGATTAGATAAATATTTAGAAGCATATCCAATAGTAAAAAAAAATAGTATTGATGATAAAGATGCTCCTAAGCCAAATAATATTTTTTGTTTTATAATAAAATCCTTAGAAAAATTACCTAAAAAAAAAACAGTATCAGAATACACATGTGGGTTAAGATATGTAAAACCTAAAGTTTTAAAAACTACTAGTGATGGTGAGTGTTGAGTTTTTTTAATATTAAAGTTTATTTTATTTATCTCGCTGCTAATTTTTGTCCAGATAAAATGTATTAAAAAAATTAGAAGAAATAGGTTTAATATAAGCTCAATTAATGGAGTAAAAAAACTTTGAAAATAATAAAATATAAAAATCCCTAAAAAAATCAGTAAAAAATCAGATATCGAACAAATCAAACAAACTAAAAAAACAAATTCTTTTTTTAATCCTTGCTCTATTACAAAAATATTTTGAGCTCCTATTGCTAGAATCAAACTCATTTCTGTAATAAAACCTAATATTATATAGCTCATTTTAATTTTGGTGCGGTTGAGAGGATTTGAACCTCCACGACATTACTGTCATAAACCCCTCAAGCTTACGTGTCTACCATTCCACCACAACCGCATTATGCCTCACAATAAATGAATGACAATTTATCCGCAAGTTGATAGATCTTATATATGGAATTAAATACTGATATTAAAATTTCAACAGATCCTATTTTTAACAAAATTTCTAAGGTTATGCCTGAAATTGAGTGGAAAGTTCATGCTCCACTAATTCATAAAATTAATAAATTAAAGAAAGAAAAAAATGCGGTTATACTTGCTCACAACTATCAAACACCAGAAATATATCATGGTATAGCAGATTTTGCTGCTGACTCTCTTGCTCTTGCTATTGAGGCATCAAAAACTAAAGCTGATATAATCGTTATGTGCGGCGTTCACTTCATGGCAGAAACCGCAAAGTTAATGAGTCCCCACAAAAAAGTTTTGTTACCAGATATGAGTGCAGGCTGTTCATTGTCATCATCTATTACAGGTAAAGATGTAAAATTGTTGAAAGAAAAATATCCAGGAATACCTGTGGTGTCGTATGTAAATACATCCGCTGATGTAAAGGCTGAAACTGATGTTTGTTGTACGTCAGCTAATGCTGTCAAAGTTGTAGAGTCACTTGGTGTAAAAAAAGTTATTTTTTTGCCCGATGAATATTTAGCAAAGTATGTAGCATCAAATACAAGTGTTGAAATTATATCATGGAAAGGTACATGCGTCGTTCATGAACAATTTACAGCAAAAGAGATTAATGAAATCAAAGAACAGAATCCTGGAATTGTTGTTATTGCGCATCCGGAATGTCCACCAGATGTAATCAATGCTTCAGATTTTGCGGGATCAACTACTAGCATGAGTGAATATGTTAAAAAAAATCAACCTAAAAAAGTTATGATGGTAACTGAATGTTCAATGAGCGACAACGTTCAAGTGGAAAACCCAAACGTAGATTTTATAAAACCTTGTAACCTTTGTCCTTATATGAAAAAAATTACCTTACCTAAAATACTAAATTGTTTAGAAAAAGAAAGTAATGAAATTTTAATACCAGATAATTTAATTGAAAAAGCTAGATTATCTGTAGAAAGAATGACTGCAATAGGTCGCTAACTATTAAAAGTGATAAATATAGTAAAACAAGCTTTATCAGAAGATCTAAGCCCTCTTGGAGATATAACAACTAAACTCATTAAAGGTAATAAAAAAATTAAAGCAAAAATTATTGCAAATGAAAACTGTATAATTGGAGGTTTAGGTTTTGCAAAAAAAACTTTTAAAACTTTAGATAAAAATATTAATTTTAAGTTAAAAACCATAGATGGTAAAAAAATAAAAAAAGGAAAAGTTGTTGCTGAAATACATGGAAGTGCTAAAGCAATTTTAAAAAGTGAAAGAGTCGCTCTTAATTTTTTAAGTTTAGTTTCGGGGGTAGCAACGCAAACAAAAAAATTTGTAGACAAAGTAAAGGGTAAGTCCTGTAAAATTTGCTGCACTAGAAAAACAATTCCAAATTTGAGATTTGCTCAGAAGTACGGTGTAAAATTAGGTGGTGGTTTTAATCATAGATTTAATCTTAGTGATGAAATCTTAATAAAAGATAACCACATTGCTATAGATGGAAGTATTAGAAGTTTAGTTAAGAGAGCTATAAAACACAAAAGAGGTAAGAAAATTACTGTAGAGGTGGACACTTTAAATCAACTTAAACAAATTATAGGATTAAAATTTGATAGAGTTTTATTTGATAATATGAATCTAAAAAATCTTAAAAAGGTAATAAAGTTATCAAATAAAATTTATGAAACAGAGGCTTCTGGAGGAGTTAATATAAAAAATGTAAGAAAAATCGCTTCTACTGGAGTGGAAAGAATATCAGTAGGACAAATAACTCATAGCGCTCCTTCAATAAATTTTAACTTAGAAATTAGATAAATTATTTTTTTTTCTTTAAAAAAGCTTGAGCCGCAGCTAAACGGGCTATTGGTACTCTATATGGTGAGCAAGATACATAATTTAATTTAGCATTTTCACAAAACTCAATACTTTCAGGATCACCACCATGTTCTCCACAAATACCAAGTTTAATATTTTTATTTTGCATCCTTCCTCGTTCTGTTGCAATTTTTATTAATTCTCCAACACCTCTTTGGTCAATACTTACAAAAGGATCTTTATTAAAAATCTTATTATCCACATAATCATTTAAAAACTTTCCAGCATCGTCTCTGCTAATACCAAAAGTAGTTTGAGTTAAATCATTTGTTCCAAAACTAAAAAAGTCAGCATATTTTGCTATATCTTTTGCTCTTAAAGCTGCTCTTGGCAACTCTATCATGGTTCCTACGGAATATTTTATTTTAATAGAATTTTTTTTTTGAATTTTGCTAGCTATTTTTTGGACCAAATTTCTAAGTATTCTAATTTCAGCGGCCGTTGAAACAAGTGGGATCATTATTTCAGGAAGCACTAATTTTATTTTTTTCTTTTTACATTCAGCTAATGCTTCAAAAATTGCTTCGCATTGCATCTCATAGATTTCAGGATAAGAAATTCCTAATCTACATCCTCTATGACCTAACATTGGATTTTCTTCATGAAGTTCCGCAATCCTAAGTCTTACATCGTTATCATTAATATCTAATTCCTTAGCTATATCACTAATATCTTTATCAGTTTTAGGTAAAAACTCATGTAAAGGTGGATCTAAAAGTCTAACAGTCACAGGCAAACCATTCATTATTTTAAAAATTTCAAAAAAATCACTTTTTTGATATGGAAGAATTTTAGCTAAAGCTGCTTTTCTATCTTCTATTGTTTGCGAAAGTATCATTTGCCTAACAGAAATAATTCTTTCTTCCTCAAAAAACATATGCTCAGTTCTGCATAAACCAATACCTTGTGCTCCAAAATCTCTTGCAATTTTAGTATCATGAGGTGTTTCTGAGTTAGATCTAACTTTTAATTTTCTATATTTATCTGCCCAACTCATTAGTTTTAAATATTCTCCCGACATTTCGGGTTTAACAGTTGGTACTTTTCCAAGCATAATTTTACCATTTCCACCATCTATTGTAATTATATCCCCTTCTTTAACTTCATGCTCTCCAGATCTAAATAATTTTTTTTCATAATCTATTCTAATTTCACTAGATCCTGAAACACAAGGTTTTCCCATTCCTCTTGCAACAACCGCAGCATGGCTAGTCATACCTCCTCTAGCTGTAAGTATTCCTTTCGCGGCGTGCATCCCATTAATATCTTCTGGGGAAGTCTCTATTCTAACTAAAATAGTATCTAACATTTGTTCTTTTAATCTCTCCGATTCCTCAGCAGAAAATGTAACTTTTCCACTAGCGGCTCCTGGAGATGCAGGTAATCCAGATGCTATTATTTTTTTTTCTGCGTTTTCATCTAAAGTAGGATGTAATAATGCATCAAGTGAATTTGCATCAACTCTTTGAATAGCTTCTTTTTTAGTAATCAGTTTTTCTTTAACCATATCTACTGCAATTTTAATTGCAGCATTTGCTGTTCTTTTTCCTGATCTAGTTTGCAACATCCATAATTTTTTATTTTCAACTGTAAATTCAATATCTTGCATATCTTTATATTTATTTTCTAATTGTTTAAAAATTTTTTTCATTTGTAAAAAAATTTTGGGCATACTTTCTTCCATTGATAAACCTGTCGAATTTGAACTTATCTTTAATTTTTTAGAAATATATTGAGGTGTACGAGTTCCTGCTACAACATCTTCACCTTGTGCATTAATTAAATACTCTCCAAATAGTTCTTTTTTTCCTGTAGAAGGATTTCTTGTAAAAGCTACACCAGTTGCACAATTTTCTCCCATATTACCAAAAACCATAGCTTGGACATTAACAGCGGTTCCCCAGTGATCTGGAATATAGTTTATTTTTCTATAAATTTTTGCTCTTTTGCTATTCCAAGATAAAAAAACAGAACTTATTGCCCCCCACAGTTGTTCATTAACATCTTGTGGAAAATTTTTTTTTGTTTTTTCCTTAATTATGTCTTTAAAATTTTTAATCAAACCGTCCCAGTCATCCTCTTCTAGTTCCGTGTCTTGTAATACTCCTTTAGTTAATTTGTAGTTTTCTATTAATTCTTCAAACATATATCCATCAATACCAAGAACCACATTGCCATACATTTGAATAAACCTTCTATAACTATCTTTTGCAAATCTTCCATTCGATGTTTTGTTTTTTAATGCAATTACAGTTTTGTCATTTAAACCTAAATTCAAAATTGTATCCATCATACCAGGCATAGAAACTCTTGATCCGGATCTTACTGACAATAATAATGGATTTGACAAATCTCCAAACTTTTTTTTTGATATTTTTTCAATAATATTAATTTCTTTTTTTGTTTTCTGGATAAGTTTTTTGGGAATTTTTTTATTATTTTTATAAAAATAATCACAAACTTTAGTAGATATTGTAAAACCTGGTGGTACTGGTAAGCCTAATTTAGCCATCTGAGCTAGGTTTGCTCCTTTTCCACCAAGAATTTCTTTTGAACTTATGTTTATTTTTTTATCTTTATTATTGAATCTGAAAATTAATTTATCCACTTAAACACCTTCTACTTTTGAAAAATTAATAAAATTATTATAAGTTTTACAAACCATTTGTAATAATTCTAAACGATTTTTTTTTATATCTGAATTTTCATCATTTACAATTACATTTTCAAAGAAAATATCTATTTCTGGTTTTGTGTTTGACAGCATTTTTAGTGTTACTTCGTAGCTTTCTTTTTTTTTTATACTTCTAAAATACTGTTGTACTTCATTTATTTTATCGTATAAATTTTTTTCTTCATCTTTATTAAATAAAAACACCTCGGGTTGACCTAAAAATTTTCCTTCTACTTTTTTTGATTCATTTTCTACAATATTAGATGCTCTTTTATAGGTTTCTATAATATTTTTACATATATCTTTAGAAATGTTTTTATTTATTATTAAACACTTTCTGTATAAAGCTAAAAAATCTTGGTCATTGCGTGTGGCATCCACAGCTTCTATTATATCATTTCTTATTTTTTTATCTTTTAATAAATTTTTAAATCTTTCCCTTAAAAATAATAAAATTTCTTTAACGGTATCAGTGTTTGTAAATTTAACATTTTGCTCTTCATATGTAACTATTGAATAATTAATTAAATCTTTTACACTTATGCTTAATTTATTTTCAATTATAATTCTTAATAGACCGATGGCATTTCTTCTTAGTGCAAAAGGATCTTTAGAGCTTGTAGGTTTTTGGTTTATTCCAAAAAAACCAACTAACATGTCTATTTTATCAATTAAAGAAACCGCAACACTTAAAGGTTTTTTGGGAACATCGCTGTTAACACCAATAGGTAAATAGTGTTCACTAATTGCAACGGAAACATCTTCTTCAAATCCCTGTTCTTTAGCAAAGTACATCCCCATAACTCCCTGCAGTTCTGGATATTCTCCTACTAAATCAGAAACTAGATCAGCTTTACAAATTGAAGATGCTATTTCGACTTTTTCTTTACTTAAGTTTAGCTGATCTGAAATCATGCTTGCTAATTTTCTCAGTCTCTGAGTTCTATCGTAAAAAGTACCAAGTTGGTTAAAAAAATATAAATTTTTTAACTTACTTACTTGTTTTACTAAACTTTGATTTTTATTTTTTTCCCAAAAAAACTTGGCGTCTGATAATCTTGCTTCGATTACTCTTTGATTTCCTATTTTGATATAACTCATTTTATCTGGCATATTTGCTACTAATAAAAATAAATTTGTTAATTTATTATTGTTATCAAAAAGTGGAAAATATTTTTGATGTTGTTGCATTGTTACAATTAAAATTTCTTGAGGTATTTTTAAATAAATTTCGTTAAACTTACACAGAATAACATTTGGTTTTTCTACTAGATTCACAACTTCTTCAACCAGTTTTTCATTGAAGTTATTTTTTAACTTTCTGCTGCTGCAGATAGTATTCATTTTTTTTATTACTATATTTTTTCTCGTTTCTTGATCTAAAATAATATTTTCTAACTTAAGAATTTTTAAATATGCCTGAAAATTATTAATTTTTTTTATTTTTTCTTTATCTGCTTCATCAATTAAAATTATATTATTACTTTTAAGATGAAAAAAATTAAAATTTATTATTTTATTGTTAAATAACGCCGCTATTGATCTTAACGGTCTACCCCAATTTAAATCATAATTAGACCATCTCATTGATTTTTTCCATGAATATGCCTGAAGTATCTCTGGTATAATTAATTGTAATTCTTTTAATATATCTATTTTTTCGGATTTTTTATCCGCAAAATAAAATTCTCCTTTGTCAATTTTTTTTTTATAAACATCAGATTTGTTTAAACTATTAGACTCTATAAAGCCTTTTAGTGCTATTGCTGGGGCATCAATTTTTGGTCCTTTTATAATTTTTCCTTTTTGTTCTATTTTTTCAGGAATTCCATTTATAAAAAAAACAAGTCTTTTAGGGGTTGAAAAAGATTTACTTGATTTAAAAATAATTTCTTTTTTTTTAAGTTTTTCTTCCAGCATTTTTTTAATTTTTTCTCTGATATCTGTCTGGAGTTTTGCAGGTATTTCTTCACTAAATAGCTCTATAAATAATTCAGCCATTATCTATGTTTGGCTTTCCAGCCACACTTGTCCAGATCCTTTTGCTAATTCTCTTATTCTGGAAATATATTCAGTTCTTTGCGCTACACCTATTACTCCTCGCGCATCCAATAAATTAAAAATATGACTAGCTTTTAAGCATTGATCATACGCTGGTAGAGAAAGTTTTTTTTCTAGTAATGATTTACATTCTAATTCAGCATAATCAAAGTTTTTTAATAAATATTCAGTATTAGCAAATTCAAAATTATAAGCTGAGTACTCTTTTTCAGCTTGGTAAAAAACATCTTTATACTTTACTCCATCATTGTTCCAATCAAGATCAAACACATTATTTTTTCCTTGTGTAAACATGCATATTCTTTCCATTCCATACGTAAGTTCAACGGACACTGGCTTACATTCAATTCCTGTCATTTGTTGGAAATAGGTAAACTGAGTAATTTCCATACCATCGCACCACACTTCCCAACCGCGCCCTGCCGCACCAAGCGTAGGACTCTCCCAATCATCCTCAACAAATCTTATATCGTGTTCTTTATGATTAATTCCAATTGTAGATAAACTTTTTAAGAAAATTTTTTTTATTTCATCTGGTGATGGTTTAATTATTACTTGAAATTGATAATAATGTTGTAGACGATTAGGATTTTTTCCATACCTACCATCGGTAGGTCTTCTTGAGGGTTGTACGTATGCTGCTTTCCATGGTTTTGGTCCTAAGGACCGTAAAGTTGTAGCTGGATGAAATGTTCCTGCCCCTACTTCTATATCGTAAGGTTGGAGTATTACACACCCATAATTTCCCCAGAATTTTTGCAAATTTAAAATTGTATCTTGAAAATTTACAGGAGCAGTTTTATTTTTTTTGTTATTTAAGATTTTTTTCTTAGGCATTTAGAAACCATATCGTTGCCAAATAGACTTTTCTTCCAAAATGTTCAGCAAATTATCAATTTGATTTTCACTGGCTCCTGATAACTTTTTATTCAACCAGCTTTTTTGTTTCTCAAATTTTTGAATAACAACATCTTCCCCAAATTTTTCCCTTATAATCTCTTCGGCATTTCCTATTCCATCAATTAAACCAAGTTTTTTTGCTGTAGAGCCTGACCAAAACTCACCTGTAAATAACTCGGGGTTCCCGTCTTTTTTAAGTTTACTAGATCTGCTATCTTCAACAACCTTAATAAAATCCGCATGCAATTCTAATTGAATTTTTTTTAATCTTTCAATGTCTTCCTGTTTTTCTTCTACGAACGGATCTAGCGTACTTTTATTTTTACCAGCAGTATAAATTCGTCTTTGTATTCCTGCTTTTTTTATTAATTCCTGTAAGCCAAAAGATGAATAAATCACACCTATTGAACCAACAATTGAGCTAGAATTAGCATAAATTTCGTCTCCTGCGCATGCTATTAAATATCCACCAGAAGCAGCAACATCTTCGGTAAAAACCAAAACTTTTTTATTATTTTTTTTAGCCTGATTTCTAATATGACTATAAATTAAATGTGACTGTACCGGTGATCCGCCTGGGGAATTTATAGAAACTGCAACTGCTAATGATTTTTTAATAGAAAACGCTTTTTCTATAATTTCCTTTTGCCCCACAAAATCTAATCCTTGTTTAAATTTACCTACAGCACCAATAACGCCAGACAATCTAATGTGAGGAACTATTTTTTTTTTTTTAAAAATTTTAAAAATTGAAAACATTTGATGATATATAATCTAATTATCATAGTTTTTAAATCCTTTGAAATTTTAAGTAAAGTTTTAAAGCTACCTTAGGTTGTAATTTTTTAAGGTGCGTCATTAGTGATTAAAAGAGTTTTTTTTAATATAAAATAAAAAGCTATAATTGGACGTATGGGAACGGTAATACCTTTAAAAAAAGAAATAAATAATTCATATTCACAGCTAAAAAGTCTTGTTGGGGACAAACTCGATAACGTAAGTCTGGTAATAAAGCAAAAAATAGCAAGTGAAATAAATTTAATTCACAAAATGACGAGTTACCACCTCAATTCAGGTGGCAAGAGAATCAGACCATTGCTAACTTTAGCTTCTGCAAAACTGTGTGGATACAATGATGGAAAAAGAGACGTTAATTTAGCTGCTTGTGTTGAGTTGATTCATAGCGCAACACTACTTCATGACGATGTAATTGATAACAGTGATCTCAGAAGAGGAATAAAAACTGCAAACTCAGTTTGGGGAAATCAATCTTCTGTATTAATTGGAGATTATCTTTTTAGTAGATGTTTTGAAATGATGGTTTCAGACGGTTCTTCAGAAGTATTAAAGTTATTATCATCTACATCGTCAACAATAGCGCAAGGTGAAGTTTTACAGTTAGAACATAAAGGCGAAATAGATATATTAGAAGAAACGTATTTTAATATTATTAATATGAAAACTGCATCTTTGTTTGCTGCAGCTACTAGAGTTGGCGCTTGTGTAGGAAGCAAAAGTAATAAAGAAAAGGATGCTTTAGAATCTTATGGAAAAAACCTTGGATTAGCATTTCAAATTGCTGATGATGCATTGGATTATTTTTCTAAAACAAAAATTTTTGGAAAAGAAATTGGTAAAGATTTTTATGAAGGTAAAGTTACATTCCCATTAATTATAATTTTCCAAAGAGCTAATAATGAAGAAAAGAATTTTCTTAAAGAAATATTTAAAAAAGAAAAAAGAAATGAAGATGATTTTAGTGAAACGCTAGCTTTGATAAACAAATATAAAGCTGTTCAAGTTAGTTTAAAGAGAGCTGAATATTTTGTTAATGTATCTTATGATGCTCTTGGAATATTTGAAAATAGTGAAGAAAAGAAAATTTTACAAAATTTAACTAAGTTTAGTCTTAACAGATCTTTTTAGGGATAAAGAATTTCTTTTTTCCAATCACTCGAAACTTTATTATATTTTAGTCTTTCATGAATTCTATATTTATCACCTAACCAAAATTCAATTGATGATGGATCCAAACACCAACCAGACCAATATTTTGGTCTGGGTAAACTTTTTTCATCTTTATATTTTTTTTAAACTCTTCAATTTTTTTTAAGAATTCTTTTCTTTCGCTCATTGTTTTTGATTGGTCGGAGGCCCAAGCGCCGATTCTACTTTCATATGGTCTACTATTAAAATAGAGATCTGCTTCTTCGTTTGAAACTTGAGTAACAGCTCCTGAAATTCTTATTTGTCTTTGAAGACTTTTCCAATGAAAGCACATGGCTGCTCTTGAATTTTGTTTAAGATCAAAACTTTTTGGACTATTTAAATTTGTATAAAAAACGAATCCTTTTTGGCTTACCCCCTTTAAAAGCACCATTCTCACGCTGGGTACATTATTTTTGTTTGATGTGGCTAGCGATAATGCATTTGGATCATTAATCTCCTTTTTTTCAGCCTCAGACAACCATATTTTAAATAGTTCCAGTGGATTGTCAAAATCCATGAAACAAGAGTTTAGTCCTAATGTATTTTTTTGATTCATAAAATAGTCAAAATAATCTATATAATATAATCTAATGTCATTTAACACTTTTGGAAAGATGTTTCGTTTTACAACATGGGGGGAGTCTCATGGACCCGCTATAGGGTGTATAGTTGATGGCTGTCCACCTAATATTGCTTTATCTGAAAAAGATATTCAATCTGATATGAACCGCAGACGTCCAGGAAAGTCAAAATTTACATCTCAAAGAAAAGAAAGTGATAAAGTGGAAATTCTATCAGGTGTATTTCATGGAAAAACTACAGGAACACCTATTTCTATGATTATCTATAACGAAGATGCTAGGTCAAGAGATTATGAAACTATAAAAAATAAATTTAGACCTGGTCATGCAGATTATACGTATTTTAAAAAATACGGAATAAGAGATTATCGTGGTGGAGGAAGACAATCTGCTAGAGAGACAGCTGCTAGAGTCGCGGCAGGTGCTATAGCGAAAACTGTTTTAAATAAATTAATTGGTAGAAAATTTAAAGTAATTAGTGGAGTTACTCAATTAGGTGTTCTTAGTTGCGACAGGAATAATTGGAATGAAAAAGAAATAAGAAAAAATCCATTTTTTTGTCCTGATAAAAAATCAGTTAAACTTTGGGAAAAATATCTTCTATCTATTAGAAAAGCAGGATCCTCATGTGGCGCAATTATTGAACTTAGAGCATATGGTATTCCTGCTGGCTTAGGAGCTCCAATTTATTCTAAATTAGATTCAGATATTGCCAGCGCATTAATGAGTATTAATGCTGTTAAGGGAGTAAACATTGGAGCTGGTATGAGTTCAGCTTTCTTAAGTGGAGAAGAAAATTCTGATGAAATTAGAAGCATTAAAAATAAAACTAATTTTCAATCTAATAATGCTGGAGGAATACTAGGAGGCATATCTTCCGGCCAAGATATAATTGTATCTTATGGAGTTAAACCAACATCTTCAATTTTAAATTCCAGAAATACTATAAATAAAAAAGGTCGTAATACCAAAATATCTGTTAAAGGTAGACATGATCCTTGTGTTGGAATACGAGCTGTACCAATTGGAGAGGCTATGATGTCTTGTGTGATATTAGATCACTATCTTATAAATAGAGCTCAGTGTGGTTAAAAATTTCTTTTTAATATAAATTCAACAGAATCTAGTAAATGATTATTTTTCCCACCATGCTGTTTAATTTTAAAATCAATTTCTTTTTTTAAGTTAATAGCAAAGTTTAAAGAATCTTTATATCCCAAGAAACTTATTAATGTGGCCTTTCCTTTTTTTTTATCTCTTTTAGTTGGCTTCCCTACTATTGTTGCGTCGCCTTTATGATCAATTAAGTCGTCTACAATCTGAAATAATAATCCAATTTCAATTCCTATATTTTTCCAAAAGTTTCTTTTTTTTATACTTTGCTGGCCTAAGATAGCTACACTTTCGCAACAAAAACCAAATAATTTTCCAGTTTTTTGTTTTTGCATATTAATTATATTTTTCATAGAAGTTTTTTTTTTTTCATAAGATAAATCAAAATATTGACCTTCTGCTAAACCATAATGACCTGAACAATTACATAGAGAATTTATTAGTTCATTTTTAATTTTTTGATTAGTTTTTAAATCTGGTCCTGATAAAATTTCAAAAGCTAAAGTTAATAAAGCATTCCCTGCTAAAATTGCTGTAAATTCATTAAATTTTTTATGAGTAGAGAGTTTACCTCTTCGAAACATATCATTATCCATTGCAGGTAAATCATCATGCATTAGAGAGTAAGCGTGTATACATTCTATTGCAGATCCAACAACAATTAATTTTTTGTAATTAATTCCAAAAATTTTTCCGATGTTCACAACTATTGCTGATCTAAATCTTTTCCCACCAGAAAAAAGGCCATATTTTATTGGTTTAGTTAAATGTGATTTTTTGTTCTGTCTTAAAAAAAATTTTTTTAAATATTGATTTGTATTATTTGCTATAATATTTAAATTATTGGAGTATTCAGGCATATAATTTATTTGGAATGATTGAAAATATTCTTATTATTTATTTCTGGCGATAAACTTCTAATTTTCTTTAATTTTTTTTTAAATTCTTCTTGAATATGATCGTTTAATTGTATCATTCTATTATATTTTTCCATAGAATCTTCTAGTTTTAATTCTTTGTCTTCAAGTTTATTAATTATCTCTTTAATTTCATCTTGGGCATCAATTATTGACTTTGACCTTATATCTGCTGGTATATTTTTTAATTTCATAATATATCCATATACTAAATAATTTATGAAAAATATCTATTCAAATATATATAAACCAAATTATAAGAACTTAAAAAAAGCAAAAAAAAACATAGAAAATAATGTTCTTATTGGAATGCCAACTGAAACTGTATATGGGCTTGCAGGTAATGCTTTTTCCAATATTGCTATTTCCAAAATTTATAAATTAAAAAATAGGCCTGAAATAAACCCAATTATTATTCATTTTAAAAATTTAAATGATGTAAAAAAGCATGCGGTAATAAACGATAATTTTTTAAAATTATATAAGGCATTTTGTCCGGGACCAATAACTTTTGTTTTAAAAAAAAAAAAAGAATCTAAGGTTTGTGAAAAAGCTTTAGCCGGAAAAAAAACTATTGCTGTAAGAATTCCTAAACATAGAATTGCCAGAAAATTACTAAACATTTTAAATACACCTATTGCTGCTCCAAGCGCAAATATTTCAACAAAACTTAGCCCAACTAGTGCCAGCGATGTTGTGGAGGAATTTCAAAATAAAATTAATTTTATTCTTGATGGAGGACAATGTAAAATTGGACTCGAATCCACTATAATTGATTTAACTAATCAGCCTTCTATTTTAAGACCTGGAAGCATTACTCATGAAAAAATAAAAAAAATTCTTAAAAAGAAAATTATATGTAAAAAAAAAATAAAAAAAATAAGTTCTCCAGGTCAATTAAAATTCCATTACTCCCCTGGAATACCTGTCATATTGAATAAAAATTTCCCTAAAAAAAATAGTGCGTTTCTTACCTTTGGTAAAGAATTTAAAAGCAAAAAAAATTATTTTAATTTAAGTAAAAGAGGAAATTTACAAGAAGCTGCCAATAACTTGTATAAAACTATGAGAAAAATTAAAAAACAAAAATTTAAATCCATTACAGTTTGCAAAATACCTAATATTGACATAGGACAAGCTATTAACGATAGACTAAAAAAAGCATCATTTAAATAATATGTTAGCAATAGAAATAAATAATTTAAACAAAGAGTACAAAGGTGCGTTTGCCGTTAAAAATATTAACTTTAAAATTAGTAAAGGTAAAACAATTGGCCTTCTAGGTCCGAATGGATGTGGAAAATCTACAACTATCGGGATGATATTAGGCTTGATAAAACCTACCTCTGGAACTGTTTTAATTAACGGTAAAAATATTGAGAGCGACAGAACAAATTTGTTAGAAAGAATGAATTTTATCTCCCCATATATTGAGTTGCCAAAAAAATTAACTATTGAAGAGAATCTTAAAGTTTACGGAAGATTATATGGTGTAAAAGATTTGAAAAACAAAATTTTTGAACTAATGGAGATGTTAAACTTAATGGAATTTAAAAAAAGAAAAACAGGTGAACTCTCATCTGGCCAAAAAAATAGAGTCTCTTTAGCAAAAGCACTAATTAATGATCCAGAAATACTCCTTTTAGATGAACCAACCGCAAGCCTTGATCCAGATGTTGGGGATTATGTTCGTGGGATTATTGAAAATTTTGCTGAGAAAAATGGTTCTACTATCTTATTGGCTTCGCACAATATGGTCGAGGTCGAGAGATTATGTGATGAAGTTTTGATGATGAAAAATGGAAAAATAATTGATCAAGGTAAAAGTGATGATTTGATAACTAAACATGGAAGAAAAAATTTAGAAGAAGTATTTTTAAAAATTGTTCGGGATAAAAATGAAATTTTATAGAATTTATGCTCTTTATTTACGACACTTTTATTTAATTAAAAGCTCTTTACCTAGGTGGTTAGACTTAATTTATTGGCCCACTATTCAGATTATTCTTTGGGGCTTTATTTCAAAATTTTTTACAATGCATAGTGATTATTACAGCAATACAGTAGGAATAATTTTAAGTGCTGCAATTCTATATGACTTTTTATTTAGATCTAGCATAAGTTTTAATATGTTATTTCTTGAAGAAATTTGGAGTAGAAATTTTACAAACTTATTTATTGCACCACTTAAAGTTAGTGAAATTATAACTGGATTAACTGCGACTGCTTTAATAAGAACTTTGATTGGTATAGTTCCAGCTGTACTACTCGCCTCTCCATTTTTCGGTGTTTCTTTGTTAAATTTAGGTCCAGCATTAATATTGCTTTTATTAAGCCTGTATGCCTTTGGAATAACCTTGGGTTTGCTTGTTGTGTCAGGTCTGCTTAGGTATGGACCGGCTTTTGAAAATGTTGCATGGTCTTCACTATTTCTTTTGGCTCCACTTGGTTGCATTTACTACCCATTATCCATTTTACCTGATTGGTTACAAATATTAGCTAAGGCTTTACCTTTGGTTTATATATTTGAAGAAGTTAGATCTATTTTAGTAAACAACATAGTAGATTATTCTAATATTATGTCAGCTTTAGTATTAAATTTTATATATTTTATAATAGCAATTTTTGTATTTTATAGAGCTTTTGATGAAGCAAGGAAAAAAGGAACTTTAATTAATGTTGGAGAGTAGTTTTTAATGAAACTTTATGATTGCTGCATGTATTTTGATGAAGATCTTGTTTTAGACTTACGTTTAAATATTCTTTACGATCTGGTAGATAAATTTGTTGTAGCGGAGGCTACAAAAGATCACACAGGTAAAGATAAAAAATTAAACTTTAATATAAAAAACTTTTCAAAATTTAAAGATAAAATTATTTATATTATTGTTGATGATATGCCAGTAAATATAAAGTCTTATAAAAAAAATTGGCCAGTTCACCATTTAAGAGACCAACATCAAAGAAATGCATTATCGAGAGGTTTTAAAGATTGTGAAGACGATGACGTAATAATGATTTCAGATATTGACGAAATACCCAATCCGCAAAAAATTAAAGAATTTAAAATAGCAAAAAAATATGCTTGCTTCATGCAATTAAACTTTCAATCAAAAATAAATTTATTAAATATCACTGAAAAATATTGGATGGGAACAAAAATTATACAAAAAAAAAACCTCAAATCTCCACAGTGGTTAAGAAATATTAAAACAGCCAAGCCTCCTTTTTGGAAATTTTATAAACCGACCCAACCCCAATTAATTTATGAGGGAGGATGGCATTTTAGTTTTTTGAAAGAACCTGAAGGAATAGCAAATAAAATTAGATCATATTCTCATAGCGAGTATAATAAATTTGAGTTTACGGATAAACAAAAAATAGAAGAAAGAATAAAAAATAAAATAGATATTTTTAATAGAGATTTTAAGTATCAAAGAATTAATTTGGATGAAGTGTTTCCAAAACACATATTAGATAATGTGAACAAGTATAAGAATTGGATTGTTGAATAATTATTTGTGGTGCGCCTGGAAGGATTTGAACCCTCAACCTTCTGGTCCGAAGCCAGACGCTCTATCCAATTGAGCTACAAGCGCAACAGTATGTTTTTAACATCTATATATAGATTAATAAATGAAAAAAAATATATTTAATAAAAAAGTTACTCTTGATTTTGATGGGACAAGAATTGATAAATTTTTACAATATGTATTAAATGAGTTTAGCAGAACTAAAATACAAACTTTAATTAAAGAAAATCAAATACAAGTAAATAACACTATAGTTAACAACTCTTCTAAAAAAATAAAGTTTGAAGATCAAGTAGAAATTAATATACCAGCTCCTAAAGAAACTCATTTGAAAGCAAATAATATTCCTTTGGATATTTTATATGATGATGATGATCTTATTATTATTAATAAATCACCTGGGGTAGTGGTTCATCCCGGCGCTGGTAATTATGAAAAAACAATTGTAAATGGTTTATTATTTAGATTTAAAAATAATCTTTCTGGTATAGGAGGTAAATTAAGACCTGGGATAGTTCATAGAATTGATAAAGACACAAGCGGTATAATTGTTGTGGCTAAAAATGATAATGCTCATATAAAACTATCTGAACAATTTAGTAAGCATACTATAATAAGAAAATACGAAGCTTTAGTTTGGGGTGCTCTTAAACCTCAAAGTGGAATAATTAACGAAAGGATATCTAGAAGTTTTAGAAATAGACAGCTAATGGCAGTAAGAAAAGAAAAAGGCAAAATAGCTATCACAAATTACAAAACTATAAAAATTTTTCAAAATACTAATGTACCAAAAATTAGTCATATTGAATGTCAATTAGAAACAGGTAGAACCCACCAAATAAGGGTGCATATGAACTTTAAAGGAAACTCTATTATAGGTGATAAATCTTATGGTAAAATAAAAAGAAAGTTTAAAAAAATTGATAAAAATGTAGAAAAAAAATTAAATGATTTTAATAGGCAGGCTCTACACGCAAAAAGTTTAGGATTTAATCATCCAGTTACTGGAAAAGACCTTTTTTTTGAATCAAAAAGACCAAAAGATTTTGAGGATTTGATTAAAACCCTCAAAAAATCTAGTGTTTAGACATCTTGTATTTGCCATAATTTGATTATACATACTCTCTACCTATGACTGCAAAAGCTTTTTATCCAAACTTGCCATCAGCACTAACTGAAGGAGGTTTGTCAAACTATTTAAGTCAAATTAAAAAATTTCCAATGCTCAGCTTAGAAGAAGAATACATGTTAGCTAAAAGATGGAAACATAGAGGAGATTTAAAATCTGCTCAAAAACTAGTGACAAGCCACTTGAGATTAGTTGCAAAAATTGCAATGGGTTATAGAGGGTACGGGCTGCCAATTAGTGATTTAGTTTCAGAAGGAAGTGTCGGATTGATGCAAGCAGTAAAAAAATTTGATCCAGAAAGAGGTTTTAGATTAGCCACATATGCTATGTGGTGGATAAAAGCATCGATGCAAGAGTATATTTTAAGATCTTGGAGTTTAGTTAAAATGGGGACTACCACTGCTCAAAAAAAACTTTTCTTTAATTTAAAAAAATTAAAAAACCAATTATCTGCAAATACTGAAGGAGAACTGAGGCCTGAACATGTTGATATAATTTCTAAAAAATTAAATGTAAAAAAAGAAGAAGTTGTTTCTATGAACAGGAGATTGCTTGGAAAAGAAAAATCACTTAATGATCCTATAAAAGATGGAAATGGATCTGAAATGCAAGACTGGATTGTTGACAAGAATACTAACCAAGAAATTTTACTTTCAAATGATCAAGAATTTATTGAAAGAAAAAATTTAATGGATATATCAATGGGTGTTTTAAATTTAAGAGAAAAAGAAATTTTAAAAGCTAGAAGATTGTCAGAAAACGTAGCTACACTTGATGTATTGAGTAAAAAATTTAAAGTTAGTAGAGAAAGAGTTAGACAGATTGAGACGAAAGCATTTGAAAAATTACAAAAAGCTATGTTAAGAGCAGCAAAATTTAATAATTTACTTCCAAAAAATTAATTTTTTTTAAATGGATTTTCCAAAAGAATAGTATCTTCTCTTTTCGGGCTAGTAGATATACTAGATATTTTAATACCACAAAAATCTTCAATAAATTTAATGTACTTTTGTGCATTTTTAGGAAGGTCTTTCCATTTTTTAATACCACTTGTATTTTTTAACCAACCATTAAATTTTTTGTAGACAGGTTTCACTTTTATCTGGTCTTGCAAAGAACTTGGTAAATAATCGATTTTTTTTCCATTAAGCTTGTAAGCAATACAAATATATAAACTTTTAAAATCATCCAGTACATCAATTTTAGTCAAGGCTATTCCTTTTGTTCCAGATATTGTGCAAGATTGTTTAACTAGCACCGCATCGAACCAACCACATCTCCTTTTTCTATTAGTAACAGTTCCAAACTCTTTACCTATTTTTCCAATTCTATTTCCTATTTCGTTTTTCAACTCTGTTGGGAAAGGTCCTTCCCCAACTCTTGTTGTGTACGCTTTAACTATACTAAGAATATAATTCATTGTGTCGGGACCACACCCTGTTCCAGCTGAAGCTGCTCCAGCAACGGTATTTGATGATGTCACAAATGGGTAGGTTCCATGATCTATATCAAGAAGCATTCCTTGAGCTCCCTCAAATAAAATTATTTTCTTTTTTTTTTTAAATTCATCTATTTTTTTCCACACTGGTTTTGAATATTTTAATATTTTTGAAGAAATTTTATTTAAATCATTTATTAATTTTTTTTTATTTATTAATTTTTTTTTTAAACCTTTGCGTATTGAATTGTGATGAAACAAAATCATATCAATTTTTTTTGATAAATTTTTTCTGTTAGCAAGATCCATTACACGAACTCCTCTTCTGCCGACTTTATCCTCATAGGCCGGCCCAATACCTCTTCTTGTTGTTCCTATCTTGTCAGTATTTTTTTCATCTTCTCTAATTCCATCTAATTCTCTATGTAGTGGTAAAATTAATGTTGCGTTTTCAGCTATGTATAAATTTTTATTATTAATTTTTATTCCTAGCTTTTCTATTTGTTTTATTTCATCTAAAAGAGCCCAAGGATCAATGACTACACCATTGCCAATAATTGAAATTTTATTTTTTCTTACTATTCCTGAAGGTAACAATTTTAACTTATACGTAATGCCACCTACTACAAGTGTGTGACCAGCATTATGGCCACCTTGAAATCTTACTATTATATCGGCTTTTTCTGAAAGCCAATCTACAATTTTACCCTTACCTTCATCACCCCATTGGGCTCCTGCTACAGTTACATTAGGCATTAGTATTTCTCAAATTAAATGAAACTAAATGATTTAAAGGTCCAAAACCTTCACCATAGCCTGGCGCAGTTCTAATTGCTTGATCTACATATTTAAGAGAAATTTTACATGATTTATATATACTTTTATTTTGGGATAAACATGTTGCTAACGCAGATGACAACGTGCAGCCAGTTCCATGAGTATGTCTAGTTTTAATTTTCCTCTTTGGGAAAATTTTTATTTCTTTTTTAGAAACTAAAATATCAAAAATCATTTTTTTTTTAAGATGACCTCCTTTTAATAACACATTTTTTGCTCCCATGTTGATGATTTTTTTTGCAGCTTTTATCATGTCCTCTTTATCTAAAATAGAATATCCTGTTAACGTTTCTGCCTCGGGAATGTTAGGTGTAACGATATCGCATAATGGAAAAATTAATTTTTTTAAATACATGATTGAGTTATTTTTAACTAATTTTTTTCCACCTTTAGCAACCATTACTGGATCAAGAACAACATTTTTTAATTTATATTTTTTTAATATTTTATAAACACACTTTATTACACCAACATTATTAAGCATTCCAATCTTTACAGTGTTAGCCCCAATATCATCCAGGGCCATTGTTATTTGTGTTTGTAGGTTTTTTATAGGAATTGAAACAATTTCTTTTACACCTTTGGTGTTTTGGGACGTAACTGCTGTTATTGCTGTCATAGCGTAGCTACCAAGAGCTGTAACAGTCTTGATATCAGCTTGTATACCAGCCCCGCCGGAAGAGTCTGATCCAGCAATTATTAATATTTTTGATTTTGGTTTCACTTTTGTATTGATTTCTTGATTATTTTTACACATCTTAAAATTAAATTTTTATCGGAAGACTCACCCATAATTCTAATTTTTGGTTCTGTTCCAGATTTTCTTACCAGCAATCTTCCATTCCCTTTTATAAGATGGTTGGCTTTTTTTATTGCTTTTTTACATACGGATCTATTTATGACATCTTTATCTCTTACAGTTATATTTTCTAATACTTGTGGCAAGGGTTTAAAAACATTAAGTAGCTGACTGGCTTTTTTACCTTTTCTTAGTGAAAACAAAACTTCTAGCGCAACCATTAATCCATCGCCCGTTGTTGCAAATTTTCCAAGTATTATATGACCAGACTGTTCTCCTCCTAAGTTAAAATTAAATTTTTTCATTTTTTCTTTTACATATCTATCTCCTACCTGAGATCTTAAAAATTTAATTTTCTCTTTTTTTAAAAAAACTTCAAGACTGTAGTTGGACATTAAAGTTCCAATTACTCCACCTTTTAAAATATTTTTTAACTTCCATCTGCGAGCTAACATTGCAATAATTTGGTCTCCATCTATAATTTTACTATTTTCATCACACATAATAATTCTATCAGCATCACCATCGAAAGAAATGCCAACATGAGCTTTATGTTTTTTAACAGCTAATTGAATTTTATGTGGGTATGTAGATCCACATTTATAATTTATATTAAACCCATTTGGATTGGTTCCAATATTTATGATTTTTGCTCCTAGGTTTTTAAGTAATTTAGGAGCAGCAATATAGCTTGCTCCATTACCGCAATCTAAAACTATTTTTGTTCCTTTTAAATTAAAATTACTTGGAAAATTTTTTTTTAATATTTTAATATATCTATCATTGCCATCTTCGAGTCTTTTAACTCTACCTAGTGATTTTGGTTTTGTAAGTAGTTTTGTATTTTTACTATCTATTAGCTTTTCAATTTTTTTTTCAATTTGATCAGATAGCTTCATTCCGTCTGGGCCAAATAGCTTAAGTCCATTATCATAATGGGGATTATGCGATGCAGTAATCATTATGCCCATATTAGCTTTCATATGTTTTGTTAGCATTGCAAGTCCATTAGTAGGTAAAGGTCCCAGTGTGAAAGTGTGCATACCACCAGATGTTAAACCTGAGACCAACGCTGGTTCTAAAGTATACCCTGAAAGTCTTGTATCTTTTGCAATTATTGCAATTTGCTTTTTCTTTTTTTGGTTTTTAAAATAAGATGCTGCAGCTAAACCAAATTTAAAAAATTTTTCTCCTGTAATATTATCTTTATTAACAGTACCTCTTATGCCGTCTGTTCCAAAATATTTGTTGGTCATGAATTAATTTGTTCTTAATATTTTATTAAAAACTAATATTCCTTGATTAATTTCTTTAACATTATGAACTCTAAATATCTGAACTCCTTGAGAAAGTCCATTCAACACTGATGCAAGTGTACCTCCAGTTCGATCTGGAGTATCAAATTTTGTTACAATATGTTCTATAAATTTTTTTCTAGAAGTTCCAATTAATATAGGACATCCTAGACTATGAAATATCGAAATTTTAGACATTATTCTTAAATTATGATTTAAATTTTTTCCAAATCCTATTCCTGGATCTAGTATAATAAATTCTTTCTTAAAATTTTTTTTTATACAGAAATTTATTTTTTTTTCAAAAAAATCATAAATATCTAGTAAGACATCATCATATTTTGGATTGATTTGCATTGTATATGGTGTGTCTTTCATATGATGTAAAACAAAAGGAGTGTTTTTTTCATTAATAATGTTGAAGGATTTTTTGTCATAATTTAAACCTGAAACATCATTAATTATATTTATTCCAAGATCTATTCCCTTTTTCATTACATAAGATTTTCTTGTATCAAGTGATAAAGTTGTTTTAGAAAATTTTTTTTTAATTTTTTTTATAATTTTTTCAATTCTATTCCATTCATCTTTGTCATTAATAGTTTTTGAGCCTGGTCTTGTAGACTCGCCACCAATATCAATTATTGAAGCACCACCTTTTATCATTATATTTACATGATTCAATGCCTTTGTCTGATGAAAGAACAATCCTCCATCAGAAAAACTGTCTGGAGTTACATTAAGCACACCCATGACGTGGGGTTTATTAAATTTTATTCCGCAAATATTTTTTCTTTTTAAGGTAATTTTTTTTAAATCATTATTTATTACAGTTTTTATGTCATTATTGAGATTTTTTAATTCTGTTATTTTATATATGGTACTTTTTGTTATACCCTTCTTTTTTCTTTCAAAAATTTCTAATTGATCAAAAGAAATATTTTTATTTCCTGCTAGAGGTAATGCTTTTTTTGTTTTAATAAGGGTCCTCGCGTAATTTCCATAATAGAAATTACACGGTCTTGTGTAATAAATTCGCATTAAAAATTAAACTGCAGGTTTAGGTTTCAAACCTAACGATCCTAGAGATGATTTTTCTTCATCTTGATTTATATCTTCATCTTTTTTTCTAGTTGGTTCAATATTTTTTGAAATCAAATCATTAATTTCTTCACCACTTAGCGTTTCGTAGGCAAGTAAAGCTTTAGCTATCTTATGCAGATCATCTATTTTTTCAGTAAGAATTTCTTTTGCTCTTTTGTAGCCTGCGTCTACAATTTTTTTAACTTCAGCGTCAACTTTATTTGATGTTTCTTCGGACATATTCGTTTGTCTTGCTATTTGTCTACCAAGAAAAACTTCGTCTTCATTATCTCCGTAAGACAAAGGTCCTAACTCGTTGCTCATACCAAACTTTGTAACCATGTCTTTTGCTAATTTTGTAGCCATTGATATGTCTGAAGATGCTCCTGATGTAACTTTATTGTGTCCAAAAATCATTTCTTCTGCAACTCTACCGCCCATGGCTTTGGAAATATTTGCTTCCATATACTCTCTTGTATGTGAATACTTATCCCTTTCTGGTAAAGTCCAAACCACACCTAAAGCTCTTCCTCTAGGTATAATAGTAGCTTTATGTATTGGATCTGACGCTTCTTCATTTAAAGCAACAAGCGCATGTCCACCTTCATGATAAGCGGTTAGTTTTTTATCATCTTCTGTCATTACCATTGATCTTCTTTCTGCTCCCATCATTACTTTGTCTTTTGCTTCTTCAATATCAATCATTGTAACAATTCTTTTATTTTTTCTAGCAGCTAGTAACGCTGATTCATTACATAAATTTGCTAAATCAGCTCCAGAAAATCCTGGAGTTCCTCTAGCAATTGTTCTTAGTTTTACATCAGGGCCTATTGTAATTTTTTTTATATGGACTTTTAATATTGCTTCTCTACCTACTATATCAGGATTAGAAACTACAACTTGCCTGTCAAATCTGCCTGGTCTTAATAATGCTGGATCTAAAACATCAGGTCTATTAGTCGCTGCAATTATTATTACCCCTTCATTGGTTTCAAAGCCATCCATTTCAACTAATAACTGGTTTAGAGTTTGTTCTCTTTCATCGTTTCCTCCACCCAGCCCTGCGCCTCTGCTTCTACCTACTGCATCAATTTCATCTATAAAGATTATACAAGGAGAATTTTTTTTTCCTTGTTCCATCATATCTCTTACTCTAGAAGCTCCAACACCCACAAACATTTCTACAAAATCTGATCCAGATATTGTAAAAAAAGGAACATTAGCTTCCCCAGCTATTGCTCTAGCTAGTAAAGTTTTACCAGTACCTGGAGGTCCTATTAATAAAGCTCCTTTTGGAATCTTTCCACCTAATCTCCTAAATTTTCTTGGATCTTTTAAAAATTCAACAATCTCTTCAACCTCTTCCTTTGCTTCATCAATTCCAGCAACATCATTAAAGGTTACTTTTCCTCTTGTTTCGGAAAGTAACTTTGCTTTTGATTTTCCAAATCCCATTGCTCCACCTTTACCACCTTGCATTTGGCGCATAAAAAATATCCACACTCCAATAAGTAAAAGCATTGGAAACCATGATAAAAGTATTCCTAACAACGAAGGCATTTTATCTTCAACAGGAGAAGCATTAATATTTACACCTTTATCTGTTAATTTTTGAACAAGGTTAGGGTCGTTAGGTGCGTAAGTACTAAATCCTGTTCCATCAGCTAAAATTCCACTTATATTATTACCTTGAATTTCTACTTGAACAACCCTTCCATCTTCAACATTTTTTAAAAAACTTGAAAAGGGGACCTTGTTATTGGAAGTTTTGTTTTCTTTTGGGTTTTGAAAAAGGTTAAATAGTCCCATAACGAGTAAAACAATAACCCCCCACATTGCTAAATTTTTCATATTCATACAGTATTTAAGATAATCATTATTTATTAGTAAACAAGTAGCATTTTATCATTTATATACAAAAAACTCTTTATTTTTGCAATTGATAGGTAGTTTTTTTAGGATTTGACTCTTTTGAAATTAAAACAAAGCCATTTTCTTTTTCTATAACACATCCGCCAAGGGTAGCTTTAATAAAATTATTTTTTTTGATTCGATTAATTAAACTTATTATTTTTTTAGATCTCGGTGGATAATACTTTGCAGCAATTAAGGACAAAACATCTGAAAAAGATTTAAAAATAATCTCTCCAGATTCTTCATAAAATATTCTTTCATTAAGAGCACACTTATTTTTTGAAATAAATGACGCATGTTTTTCTAGAGCCTTGTTTTTATAAAAATTTAAAGCTTTATTAGCTGATAAAAGATTATCAATTGTTTTGATTATTTTATCAGTGCTTAATCCTTCTTTTTCCATTTCTTTTCTATGTTTTCTTATTCTAATTCTTAAAAATTTTTCATTATCATTTGATGGATCAAAAATATAAGTTTTAAAGTAATTTTCAGTTACATGCTTTAAATTTATTTTTTTTGAGTTCAGAAATGGTCTAATAATTTTCAAATTTTTATTTAAATCTACACTTTCCGACATAGATGATAATCCAGTTAATCCACTTCCTCTTATTAATCTAATAAAAAAATTTTCTACTTGGTCATCAAGATGATGTCCTGTTATTAAATATTTTATTTTATTTTTAAAACAATAGTCTGAAATAAGTGAATACCTCATATTTCTTGCATTTCCTTGAATATTTTTTTTAGGTATTTTTTTCTTCCAATGTAGAATTTTACTTTCTATTCCTTTTTTTTTAAGTATTTCTTTAACTTTTTTACTTTCTTTAAAAGACTCTTTTCTTAAATTATGATTTACAATTAATGTGTGTATTTTATTATTAAATTCAGATGCATATATGCTGCTAAAATAAGCAAGACACATGCTGTCTGAGCCTCCAGAAACCCCTAAAGCAAATGGTTCTTTTTTAATATTTTTAAAAATTATTTCTTTAAATTTTTTATAAAATTTTTTAATTTGTAAGTTTTTAATTGTTTTTTTTTTCTTCTTAACTTTTCTTTTCACAATTAAATTTTTTCTTTTCATATTCTGCTTTTTGAATAACAGATTGAGCTGCTTTTGGATATTGATCTTTAACTCCTAGTATCATAGAACAACCTTGTTCTTTTTTTCCAATTTTTACCAACATTACTCCTAGTTTAAGTAAATTAACAGGTGCCTTTTTACTTTTTGGATATTTTTGATAGCCATCTAAATAAGCTGTTGCTGCATCTTGATAGAGTTGTCTTATCCTAAAAGTTTCACCATACCAATACTGAGCACTACCAGCAAGAATGTGATTAGAATTAAAATCAATAAACTCTCTTAAGGCAAACTCTGCTGTTTCATAGTCTCCAATTTTTAAAAAACTCGTGGCAAATTTATATTGCTCTTCGGCTGAAGCTTCTGGAAGTATTTTTTCTGTTCTTTCTGTTTTTTCAGTAATAACTGTTCCTACGGTTTCTATAGATTGAGTTTGCTGTGTTTGTTCTGAAGAAATAAAATCCGAACTAGAAATGCTTCCTAAATCCTGAGGTTCGCTACTACCTGGTAATTTTTTTTTAGCTGAAGTTACATTTTTGTTTTTTGTTGTTGGGTTTTGTTCTAAATCTTGAAAACGCATTTGATTGTCTGTTTGTGCTTTTGTAATTCTATTTGATAATTTATCTAATTTAAAATTAATTTCTTCAAAGTTGTTTGTTAATCTTTTAAATTGTTCTTCGAGGTCCGACAATTTAAGTAAGTGTTTTGTCAAAACATCATCGCCATTACCTGATAATTTTGATGAACTTGAAACTATATTAGTTCCTTGGCTATAAACTGCTTTTTCCAAAGTTTTAATATCTCTTTGTAAAATTTGTAGTTGTTCAAACATCGTTGTTTCTTCTTCACTAAAAGCTTGTAGCGGTAAAAAAACAATGAAATTAATTACAAAAATTAATTTAGATAAATTAATTAAAATTTTATTCATAGTTAATATTTACTTTTAAGGAAAAATAAGGCAAAAAAAAGACCCTCAAACTTTATATGAGGGTCTTTTTTTAAATTAGTTTTAAAGTATTAATTAGCTTTAACAGTTACCGATCTTCTGTTTTGTGACCAAGCTAATGGATTAGATCCAGAGTTGACTGGTCTTTCTTTTCCATAACTTATAACTGTTAACCTGCTACCAGATATTCCGTAAGTCATTAAATAGTCTCTAGCTGCATTAGCTCTTCTTTCTCCAAGCGCTAAGTTATATTCTCTTGTTCCTCTTTCATCAGCATGACCTTCGATAGCAAATGTTAAGTCTTTTTTCTTTCTCATCCAAGCTGCCTGTTTACGTAAAGTATCTCTTGAAGCAGTTGTTAAAGTTGATTTGTTAGTAGCAAAGAAAACTCTATCTTTAACACCAGTTGCTAAATATTCAACGGTATCATTGCCTGTGTAAACGTCTCCGGCAATCTTTCCTGATTGTTTCTTTTGAGTTGCACAAGCTGTTAAAGCTATTCCTGCTAAAATTATAATTAGAAACTTTTTAAAATTCATTTATTTATTCTCCAGTTAAAACTTGTTTTTGATAAAATTATCAATTCACCAGTAATATTTCAAAATAAGCTTAAAGTTGCAAGCAAAATTTCCCTAAATATACCTTACTTTGATAATAAAGAAGACCAAGATGGGTCTGAACCATCGGTTTCAGTCTCTATAAGTCTCTCATTATAACCAGTTAAATCAATAGACCAGAGTTTAGCTGAAAAACCTTTACCTTTTGCATCAGATTTGGTTTCTCTATAAAAAATTAAAACCCTGCCATTAGGAGACCATGAGGGTGCTTCTTGATAAAAATTTTCAGTTAAAAGCCTTTCTCCACTTCCATCTGGTCTCATAACTCCAATATAAAACTTTCCCTTATGGACTTTTGTAAAAGCAATAAGGTCTCCTCTTGGAGACCAAACAGGAGTTCCATAAAGACCTTTGCCAAAAGTTATTCTTTTAACATTTGATCCATCGCTTCTCATTACGTATATTTGTTGTAAGCCACTTCTATCTGAATTAAAGCAAATATATTTTCCGTCTGGTGAATACGATGGTGAAGTATCAATAGAAGAATGATCAGTAATTTTTTCAACAACTCTTGTATCTAAATTCATTGTATAAATCTCTGAGTTTCCATCTTTTGCAAAACTCATAATAATTTTTTTTCCATCAGGAGAAAATCTTGGGGCAAACGTCATTCCAGCAAAATCTCCAACTACTTCTTGAACGCCAGTTTCGATATCAAGCAAATAAACTCTTGGTAAATTTCTAAAATAAGATAAGTAAGTTACTAATTGATTACGTGGACTAAATCTTGGTGTTAGAACCAACTCGTTTCCTAAAGTTAAATATTTAACATTTGCTCCATCTTGATCCATGATGGCAAGTTTTTTAAATCTTTGAGTTTTTTCTCCAGTTTCAGAAACATAAATAATTCTTGTATCAAAATAACCTGTTTCACCCGTCAATCTTTCATAAATTTTATCTGAAATTATATGAGCAACTCTTCTCCAGTTATCTGGTGTAGTAGAAAAAGCTAAAGCTATCATCTCTTTTGCTGCAACCACATCCCATAGTCTAAACTCGGCTCTTAGCTTGTCTTCTGAAATTGTTACTTTGCCAGTTACAAGAGCTTGGGCTTTTATTAATCTCCAATCTTCAAATCTTGGTTTGACATGTGCTATGTCTGGATTTTGAACGAAAGAATCTTTTTTAAGAGGATTAAATAAACCAGATCTTTTAAAATTCATCTCAATAACTTTAGAGATTTCCTCTCCAATGTTTTTAATAATTTTATCATTTTGCTTTATATCTTTTGATCCTGGAGCAACATACATTGGGGAAACAGCTATAGGTAAAGGATCAAGATTTCCTCTAGTTATATCAACCTCAACCAAAGCTATTGCTGAATTACTAAATATAATTAAATAAAAAAAAGTTATTATTAATTTTTTCATATTATCCTTTTAGCATTTCATTAGCGTCAAAATTTAATTGCAAGTCTTTCCACTTTTCATAGCCAGTAGGTGGAACTCTAAGAGGCTGACAAATTCTTATAGCTCTTAATGCACTTTCAGCCAAAACTTTATAAAAACCTTGTCCCGGTCTATTCATGCGTGCATGATCCAATATTTCTGATCTAAGGACAGTACCATCTGGTTTTAATTTTAATTTTATTCTCACTAATAAATTTTCTTGATATGGTAAACCTAAAGGAAGGCTCCAACAACCAAAAATTTGTGCTTTTAGAGCGTCTTCTTGACTCAAAGTTAATGCGTTAGCAAATGTAGTTTCTACACTACTCTGAGTAAGTTTTTTCTTTTTTTTAAGAGTTTCTGCGGTGTCTTCTTTTGATTTATCTATAAGTGCCGCTATTTGGTTGGGATCAAAAAGCTCTTTTTTTTCAAACTCTGAGGCTTGTCTTATTTGTTCTTTGACTTCCTCAGGATTTTGTTTTTTTTTTACTATCTGCTTTTTTTCTTTGTTGAGATCGTCAGGCAACGGTATTCTATCAGGTTTTTCTTTTTTTTTTTCTGACGGAGGTGCTTGTTTAGAAACTACTCTTTCCTCTTCCTTTTTTTTTATTTTTTCTAAAGTTTTCGTAGCCTTAGCTGCAAATGGTATACTAGTTACGTCAGTAATTTGAATTAAGTCAATTGTCAAAATTGGAGGCAAATCAATTGGCGCTCTTAACATAAAAGGTAGGGTTAAGGCTGTTAAAATAATCATTAATGTATGGAAGGTAAGAGATAAAAAAATACTTTTACTCATATTAATTTTTATATGGCTCAGATATTAAGGCTACTTTAGAAAAACCTCCACCTGAAAGCATACCCATAACCTCAAGAACTCTTCCGTAATTAATTGTTTTATCTCCCCTTACATATATTCTTGTGTCTGTTCTATTGTTGGAAATTGCTAAAATTTTTGGAATTATTTTATCAAATTCTACTTGATGTTCCTGGATAAAAACTTCACCCTTTGAATTTATTGATAGTGTTAAAGGTTCTTGATCGTCTGGTAAAGAATCTGCCGCTGACTCTGGTAGATCTACCTGCACTCCTACAGTTAATAGTGGAGCAGTAACCATAAAAATAATTAGCAAAACTAACATCACGTCCACAAAAGGCGTAACATTGATTTCGCTCATTGGTTCTTTAGATGAACGATTAATTTGAAAGCCCATAAATTTATTTAAATAATTGATAAAAATCTTTTTGAAAAATTTTCTATTCTTCCAGTATATTTTTTTGAATCACTGTTAAATTTATTGTATGCAATTACCGCAGGTATGGCAGCCAACAAACCTAGGGCTGTTGCAAATAATGCTTCTGCTATTCCTGGAGCTACTATAGCTAAGCTGGTATTTCTCGAGATTGCGATTGATTGAAAAGAATTCATAATACCCCACACTGTTCCAAACAATCCAATAAATGGGGCTGTTGAACCAACTGTAGCTAAAAAAGTAAAGTTTTTTTCTAATAAATTAATTTCTTTATAAGCAGAAATTTCTATTATTCTACTTACTCTTGCGGATTGAATTGAAGATGACTTTGATTTTGTTTTTATAAGTTCAGCCATTGCTGATTGAAATATATTTGCTAATGGATCTTTTTCTTTGTTTATTAAGGTATTGTAAAAACTTTCAGCTGATCTTGACTTCCAAAATTTATCTTCAAACCTGTTGGTGCTTTTTTCTATCTTTTTAAAAAGTTTATATTTTTCAAAAATTAGGGCCCATGAATAAACTGACGCTGCTATTAAAATAATAATTACTGCTTTGACAATAAAGTCAGCTCTTATAAAAAGTTGAATTAATGAAAAATCTGTCGATCCTCCCAACGCAACAACGTTTGTAGCAATTTCTTGTTCCATAAAGGCTAATGTGCATCTAATTGTGTCATGAATTTGGCAGTAAAATTATTTCTTATTGAAATTAAAGTTGTGTATCGTTGAAATATCTAGCAATTAAAATTGCATCGGCTTTGTTTGAGTCTTTTTTTCTAGCAAGTTTACTTGATATTTCGGGGTAAATTTCTATTGCTCTTGTTCTGCTTGCCTCTTTATTTGTTTTAATTAAATTGAAATGTTTCTTCCATTTCATGGGTCTTACAAAATATATCGGTAGATTTAAAGCTGAGCATATGCCTTTTATTACACCAAAAGATTGACCAAAATTGAACATGCTTGTCACTCCTTGTCCTGGCATTGCATTAACGTGTTCAACCACAACCACAACTTCTTTGCCTTTATTTAATCTTTCTTTAATAATATTAGCTACTTGGGATCCGTTTACTTGTCTTTTATTTTTTTTTCCATCAATCATAGTTGGTGTTTCGTGAACTTCTACAACTTTTTTATTTTCCAGTATGCAAATACCACCAGTTATTCCAGGATCTATTCCAATAATTATCATATTTTTAAATTTTCTTCAAAAGACTTTGTTTCTATTTCCAAATTTGCATACACATTTTGAACATCATCATCATCCTCTAGTATCTCCAAAAAATTTACTACGGATTTAGTTTTTTCTTTATCTAATAAAATTTTATTTATAGGCAACCACACAATATTTGACGAAATAAAATCTTTAATTTTTTTCTCTATTTCAACTTTAACTTTAAAAAAATTTTCTTTTGCTGTAATTATTTCATGATTAAAATTGTTAGATAAACAATCTTCCGCTCCTGCACTTGTTGCTAGCTCTAGCATATCGTTATCTGATATTTGATTTTTATCTATCATAATAATTCCAACTTGCTTAAATTGATGTGAAGCTACACCTGAAGATCCTAAATTTCCTCCATTTTTTTGAAATATTGTTCTTATGTTTGATGCAGTTCTATTTTTATTATCTGTCAATGCTTCGACAATAACTGCTATTTTTTCTGGAGCAAAACCTTCGTAAATAATACTGCTAAAATTTACATCTTTATTAGATTCAGATTTACTTACCGCTCTCTCAATATTATCTTTGGGCATATTAGCTGACCTCGCAGCTTGTATTGCTGACCTCAGCCTTGGGTTAGTTCCTGAATCTTTAGATCCTAACTTTGCTGCTACAGTAATTTCCTTTGAGAGTTTAGAAAAAATTTTTGAACGTACCTTATCGGTTTTTCCTTTTTTATGCTTTATTCCCGCCCAATGTGAATGGCCTGCCATAAATTATATTCTATTTTCTAAATATTTTCCTACAATAATTGGTTCAACTTTTTTTGCTAAACCTGTTGTAAAGTCGGCTGTTACCAATAAGCCTGATATTGTTGCCTCTCCAAGTGCTGGGTAATGTCTCTTTGTATCAGGTTCTTTCAAAAATCTTTTAAGAGAATTATCTCTATTCATTCCAATAACAGATTTATAGTCTCCACACATACCTACATCTGTTTGGTAGGCAGTTCCTTTTTCCATGATAACATAATCAGCTGTAGGAATGTGAGTGTGAGTACCAACTACCATGGTAGCTTTTCCATCAAATAAATATCCCATAGCCATTTTTTCACTAGTTATTTCTCCATGCATATCTACCACAATAAAATCTGCGTCTTTTTTTAATTTAATTTGTTGTATAAATTTTTTTGCTTCTACAAAAACATCTTCAGATTTTTTCATAAAAACGTTTCCCATTAAATTAACTACCGCAACTTTCTTTTTATTATTTGAATCATAAATTCCATATCCATTACCAGGAGATCCTTTTACTAAATTTTGAGGTCTTAACAATCTTTTTTCTGCACTAATAAATTCCATAGTTTCTTTTTCATCCCAAACATGATTTCCTGTTGTGACAACATCAGCCCCCGCTTTTAAAAAATCATCAAAATTATTTTTTGTTATGCCAACCCCAGAGTCTCCAGCGTTTTCACCATTAACAATAACAAAATCTATTTTCTTTTTTTTTATTATTTGAGGCAATTTTTCAGTTATAGCTTTTCTGCCTGATGGCCCCATAATATCTCCAAGTAATAAAATATTCATATTTATTTATTTGAGTTTATAATGCCTCTCTCAGTAAAAATATAGTCCAATCTAAAGTCATGTTTATTAGTAGGAATAATTCTGCATTTTTGAAATGAATATGCAATTCCGATTGAAATAATTTTTTTTTTATTTTTACTAATTTTTTTCAAAATCCTATCATAGTATCCTTTGCCATAACCTATGCGATTTAGTTTTTCATCAAAAGCCACTAGAGGAACTAAAAAAAAATCTGGTACCAATTCATTATTTGATTTTTTAGGCTCCAACGTTCCAAATTTACTTACATAAAGTGATTCTTTATAAATCCATGATTTAAATTCCATTATGGTTGATGTCTTTATAACAGGTAGTGCTATTTTATATTTTTTTTTTGCAGCCTCTTGAAGGAATGTTAAAATATTAACTTCATAATTAGAAGGGCAATATCCAGCTATAGTTACTTTGTTGAGATTAAAATGTTTACGTATTAAACTAAATATTAAATCAAAATTAAAATTTATTTTATTTGAAGTTAAATATTTTTTTTTTCTCTGTAAAATAAATTGATTTCTTAGATAGGCTTTATCATACTTCATTTATTGAAAATTTTTTTCATTGTCTACGTTTATTTCGGCTGTTTCTATAAATTTCTCTATTGACTTTGTTGTTTTGTCTAAAATTTCTTCGTATGAGTTTTTACTTTTTTCAACCATTATCTTGAATTCATTTAATTCTTCTCTCAATTTTCCAATTTCTATTTCTTTTTCATCTTTGTAATTAATTGCTAAAGATCTAAGTTCTTTAAATTTTGAAGATAATTTTTCAAAATCATTTTTTGTATTCTTAATCTTTTTAAATAAATCAAAATAATCATCAACCATCTGGATGGCGGTTATGAGAAGTAGTTTGTTTTCACCAATATTTCCAAGATTTTTTTTTAAATCATTATACTTTAAGTCTAAATGGGCAGCTAATGATTTAAGATTTTCTTCCTGTCCATCGTCGCATGAGAGCAAATAATCTTTAGTATTAAATTTAATATTTACGTTTGCCATTTATCTATTTCATCTATAAGATTTTCTGTTTCTTGGTTAAGTTCATCAATCTTTTTATTAAAATTATTTTTATCACCAAACTTATGATCTACATCATTATCAACTTTTTCAAGCTCAGATTTTAAATCTTTATACTGTTTTTCAATTTTTTTAAAATTTTGATCAGATTCTTCTTTTTCCCTTAATAATTGATTTTTTTCTAAATTAAGTGAATCTATGTCATTGTTCATTTTTATAACTTTATTTGACATAGTGTTTAATTTTTTTAAAGCGTTGTCTAACTTCTTTTCTTTTTCCACGTAGTTTTTCATATAGTTTATTTGAAAATCATATTATTGATTTGATGCGCCCAAGTCTATATAGGTTTTATAGTGAGTATAGACTTCAAAAATTTATCAAACGCAATAAGGTTTCTTTCCATAGATGCTGTTCAGAAAGCAAACTCAGGTCACCCAGGGTTGCCTATGGGGATGGCAGATGTAGCTACTGTATTATTTAAATACTACCTAAGGTTTAATCCCAAAAATCCCAGCTGGATAAACCGGGATCGATTTATTCTTTCTGCCGGACATGGATCAATGCTTTTGTATTCATTGCTATACTTAACTGGATACAAAAGTATTTCTCTAAATGATATTAAGAATTTTAGGAAATTAAATTCTATTTGTGCTGGTCACCCAGAATATGAAAAAAATACTGGAATAGAAACTACAACGGGACCATTGGGACAAGGTTTGTCGAATGCTGTTGGAATGGCAATTGCTGAAGAAATATTAAAAAAACAATTTGGATCAAACCTAATTAATCATAAAACTTATGTTATGGCTGGGGATGGAGATTTTATGGAAGGCATAAGTCACGAAGCTATGAGTTTAGCTGGACACTTAAAATTAAAAAATCTTATTGTTTTTTTTGATAATAATAAGGTTTCTATTGATGGGCCTACCAGCTTAACAGTTTCTGATAATTATAAAAAAAGATTTGAAAGTTATGGTTGGTCTTTTCAAGAAGTGAATGGTCATAACGAAAAAGAAATATCTAAAGCTATTAAAAAAAGTTTAAATTCAAAAAAACCTAATTTAATATCTTGCAAAACTATTATTGGTTATGGTTCACCAAATAAAGCTGGTAAATCATCTTCGCATGGAGCTGCGCTTGGAGAAGCTGAAGTAGTATTGGTTAGAAAAAAATTAAAATGGGATTATAATCCTTTTGAAATTCCAAAAGAAATTCTTAATGAGTGGAAAAAAATCGGAGAAAAAGGACTTTTGCACGAAAAAAAATGGAACGTAGTTTTTAATAAAAAAAACAAAAAAATAAAAGATGAGTTTTCAAGAATAGTTAATGACAAGCTACCAAAAAAATTTGAAAGCCTTATCCTAGAAGAAAAGAAAAAATTTTTTAATTTAAAGCCAGATATAGCTTCAAGACAATCTTCGGCTTCTGTGTTAGAAAGAATTGCAGGCAGTTTGCCAGAATTAATTGGTGGCTCAGCAGATTTAAGTGGTTCAAATAATACAAACACAAGGTACTCTGTGGCAATCAAACCCTCAAACTTTAAAGGCAACTACATACATTACGGTGTTAGAGAGCATGCTATGGCAGGAATAATGAATGGCATGGCACTACATAAGGGTGTTATTCCTTATGGTGGAACTTTTTTAGTTTTTTTAGATTATTGCAAACCTTCTTTAAGATTGTCCGCGTTAATGGGTTTAAAAGTTATTTATATATTTTCACATGACTCTATTGGATTAGGTGAAGACGGACCAACTCATCAACCCATCGAACATCTTGCTCATCTTAGAGCAATACCAAATTTAAATGTATTTAGACCAGCTGACACAATTGAGACACTTGAGTGTTGGGAATTAGCCTTAAAAAATTCTAATACTCCTAGCGTGATAGCTTTATCGAGACAAAAACTTCCATTTGTTACGGAAACACTCACGCAAAAAAATATGTGCGGTCTTGGAGCTTATGAAATTAAAAAAAATAACCCCAATCCCGAAATTACTTTAATTGCCTCTGGCTCTGAAGTTAAAATCGCAATTGAAGCTTTTCACAAATTAAAAGATCTTAATATCAACTCAAAAGTAGTTTCAATGCCTTGCCAAGAATTATTTAATAAACAATCTAAAGATTACAAAGAGAAAGTGCTTGAACAAAAATCATTAAAAATTTCTATTGAAGCCAGCAGTATATTTGGTTGGGAAAAATACGTTGAAAAAAATGGATCTTCTGTGGGACTAGAGTCTTTTGGAAAAAGTGCACCAATTAAAGATTTATATGAACATTTTAATTTAACTAGCAATAACGTTGTTAAGATTGCTAAAAAAATGTTAGGAAAATAATTGTGACTATAAAAATTGGTATAAATGGATTGGGAAGAATTGGCAGAATGTTAATTAGATCCATTGTTGAAAGTAAAAATAATAATATTGAAATCAATCACATTAACAATAGATCTAGCTCTGAAGTTAGCTGTTCTCTTTTAAGACACGACTCCATCCATGGAAAATTTAATGCAGATGTTAAATTTGAAAATAATAATTTAATTATAAACAAAAAAAAAATATCCTATTCTCAAGAAACTAATATTAGCAATATTAACTGGAAAAAGTTTAATGTTGATTATGTTTTTGAATGCACTGGCAAATTTAATTCTAAAGATAAATTGTCAGCTCATATAAAAAATGGAGCTAAAAAAGTTATTGTTTCTGCTCCCTGCAAAAATGCTGACAAAACGGTTGTATTTGGGGTAAATGAAAACACACTTACTGAAAATGACCAAATAGTATCTGCAGCATCTTGCACAACTAATTGTCTAGCTCCTGTTGCTAATGTGTTGAATGAAAATTTTGAGATTGAAAAAGGTTTTATGACAACTATTCATGCGTTTACAAGTGACCAAAGAATATTAGACAACTCGCATAAAGATCCAAGAAGAGCAAGATCCGCCAGTCAGTCTATCGTCCCTACATCTACAGGAGCATCAAAAGCTATTGGTGAAATTATTCCGTCTCTAAAAGGGAAACTTGAAGGTATTGCCATGAGGGTACCAACTCCTAACGTTTCTCTAATAGAATTAGTTTTTTGTACAAAAAAAGAAATTACAAAAGAAAAAATTAATGATGCTTTTGTTTCTGCTTCTAAAAAACAGTCGAAAAAAATTTTAGAAGTTACGATGGAAAAGTTAGTCTCGATTGACTTTAACCATAATTCAGCTTCAGCAATTATTGACTCCTCTTTGACAAGTGTAGTTGGAGGGAATATGGGAAAAATTTCAGCTTGGTATGATAATGAGTGGGGTTTTTCAAATAGAATGTGTGATATCGCTGAGCATCTTCATAAAATTTCCTAATGAAAAGTATAAAGGATCATCTTGATCTCAATCAAAGAAAAATATTATTAAGACTCGATTTAAACGTTCCATTGGAAAATGGTAAAATAATCGACACTACTCGCATAGATAAAATTCTTCCAACTGTAAATTTTTTATTAAAAAATAATGCAAAGATAATTATAATATCTCACGTGGGAAGACCTAAGGGTAAAGTAGTTAATAAATTTTCTCTTTGGCCTGTATGCAAAGATTTAAATGTAAAAATAAATACAAATATTAAATTAATTACAAAAAACCTAAAAGAAATTAACTCAACAGACTTATTTAGTAATCCAGATGAAAAAGTAATTATGCTCGAAAATATTAGATTTTATTCTGGAGAAGAAGAGAATAGCAGTGAGTTTGCAAAGCATCTAGCTAGTTTTGCTGATGTTTTTGTGAATGATGCTTTTTCATGCTCTCACAGAGCCCATGCTTCTATTTCTGAAATTGCCAAATTTCTTCCTTCGTATTCAGGATTGCAATTAAGTTTAGAAGTAGATGCCTTAAAGAAGATAACATCAGAAATCAAAAGACCTATTACATGTATTATTGGAGGTTCAAAAATATCTACTAAAATTAATATTATCAAAAATTTAATTCCAAAATTCGATAACATTATAATTGTTGGTGGTATGGCTAATAATATAATTAAATATAAAGGTTTCTCTATCGGAAAGTCAATCAAAGAAGAAAATTGTGATCAGATAGTAGAAGATATATTTAATCTTTCAAAAAAAGTAAGCTGTAAAATTATTTACCCAGAAGATGTTGCTGTTGGAAAAGACTTCAATAGTTCAGCGGAAATAAAAAGTTTAAAAAACATCTCGAGAGAAGATTTAATTTTAGATATAGGTCCTAATACGATAAAAACTATTAATAATATAATTGAATCTAGTAATACTGTTCTTTGGAACGGACCTGCTGGCTATTTTGAGAATCCTGAATTTGCTAAAGGAAGTTTTGAGATTGCTAAGAAAATTGTTGAGAAAAATAAAGCTAAAAGTATTTATTCAGTTGCAGGTGGAGGTGATACAGTTGCTTTGTTAAATAATATGGGTGTTATTAATAACTTCAATTTTGTTTCAACTGCGGGTGGTGCTTTTTTAGAATATCTTGAAGGTAAAGAACTACCTGGTATAAAGGCTTTGAATTGATATGTCTGAATTAAATAAAATTGCCTTAAAAATTTTATCAAATGGAAAAGGTATACTAGCCGCTGATGAAAGCACTGGAACTATGACAAAAAGACTTGAGGCTATAAATATTATATCAACTGCAAAAAATAGACTTTTATTTAGAGAAACACTTTTTTCTTCAGAAAGTATGAAAACTTGTATAGGTGGAGTAATTTTATATGACGAAACAATTAAACAAATCACAAGTTCCAAAATAAGCGTGGCGGAATTAATTTCTTCTTCTGGTGCTATCCCTGGGATAAAAGTTGATACGGGTGCAAAAGTTTTAGTAAATTCACCTGATGAAAAAATTACAGAAGGACTAGATGGTTTAAGAGAAAGATTAAAAGAATATTATAAACTTGGAGCAAGATTTACAAAATGGAGAGGTGTTTATATTATCTCTGATAAATATCCAAGCAAATTATCAATTGAATCGAATGCACATGCATTAGCAAGGTATGCGGCACTCGTACAAGAATGTGGAATGGTCCCAATAGTGGAGCCAGAAGTATTAATGGATGGAAATCATTCAGCTGAAGATTGTTTCAATAAAACTTCAGAAGTTATTAAAAAATGCTATGAAGAGTTAATTCTTCATAAAGTTGATTTAACAGGAACTATATTAAAACCCAATATGATTTTACCTGGCGCTACCTCTGACAAAAAAATTATAAATGAAGAAGTGGCTAAACTGTCATTAAAATGTCTTAAAAAAATTGTTCCAACTGAAGTTCCTGGAATAGCTTTTTTGTCTGGAGGTCAAACAGAGGTAGATGCGACGGAAAACTTAAATTTAATAAATAAACATAACGATACAGATTTTATTATGACTTACTCATATGGAAGAGCTTTACAACAAAGTGCTCTTAAATTCTGGTCAAGAGACATTAATAATATTAAAGGTACACAAGACACTTTCAATCATAGAGCCAACATGTGTTCACTTGCAGCTCAAGGAAAATGGTCAGTGGACCTTGAAAAAAAATAAACTAAATAAAAGATTTGTTTATTTAATTTCACCAAATAAAATTAAAGGAAATAAATTCTACGTAGACTTAGAAAAAGTATTAAATTCAAAAAGAGTAAATTTTTTTCAAATGCGGTTAAAAAGTGAAAGAAATAAAAATAAGATTTTTATTGGAAAAAAAATAAAAAAGATTTGCAATAAATATAAGGTAAAATTTCTGGTAAATGACGAACCTTATCTTGCAAAAAAACTAAATGCTGACGGCTGCCATCTAGGGCAAAAAGATATGAGTTTTAATAAATGTAAAAAAATTTTGGGGAAAAAAAAAATTATTGGTATTACTTGCCATAATTCAAAAAAGTTAGCGTTAAAAAGTGAAAGTATTAATGCTGATTATATTGCCTTTGGAGCATTTTATAAATCTACAACAAAAAAAACTGTATTTAAGGCCAACTTAGATATATTGCGTTGGAGTAAAAAAAAAATTAGTATGCCCATCGTTGCTATAGGTGGAATAAATAGTTCTAATTATAAAAAAATTTTATCTAGTGGAGCAGACTTTATTGCTTGCGCAGGGTATATTTGGAATAACAAAAAACTAGATCCTGTTTCAGCAATAAACAAATTTAAATAAATATGAAAATGTTAGGAAATGAAATAAAACCAGGAATGATAATTGAGCATAAGGATGACTTGTGGACAGTCTTAAAAGCTCAACATGTTAAACCAGGAAAAGGTGGAGCATTTAATCAAGTTGAACTTAAAAGTATTAAAAAGGGAACAAAGTTAAATGAAAGATTTAGATCCAGTGATTCAGTTGAACGAGCAATTTTAGATGATAAAAAATTTAATTTTTTATATGAAGATGAAACAAACTGTCACTTTATGGATCAAACTAATTATGAACAAATCCAAATCAATAAATCTATACTAGGTGAACAAAATAAATTATTAAAAGAAAATATGGAAGTAGAAGTTCAGTTTTATGATGAACAACCTTTGTCGGTTAATTTACCGTCATCTGTTGAGCTAAAAATTGAAACAACGGACGCGGCCATTAAAGGACAAACTGCTTCCTCTTCGTACAAACCTGCTATTTTAGAAAATGGAATTAAAATTATGGTTCCACCCTTTATTAACTCAGAAGATAAAATTGTTTTAGATACAAGAACTTTAGAATATATTAAAAAAATTAAATAAATGAAACTTACATCAGCAAATATTAATGTCTTGATTAAAACGTGCAGAAAAGCTGCAAAAACATTAATAAGAGATTTTGGAGAAATAGAAAAGCTGCAAGTTTCTGTTAAAGGGCCAGGAGATTTCGTTTCTAATTCAGATAAAAATGTTGAAAAAATAATTATCGAAGAGCTGGAAAAAGCTCGACCTAAATATTCGATATTAAGTGAAGAGATAGGTGAAATAAAAAAAGATGAAGAATTTAAGTGGATTATAGATCCAATTGATGGGACGGCAAATTTTCTTCATGGAATACCACATTTTGCCATATCAATTGGTCTTGAACAAAATAAAGAAATAATTTGTGGAATTATTTTTGACCCTATTAAAGATGAAATGTTTATTGCAGAAAAAGGAAATGGAGCTTATTTAAACAATCAAAGAGTGCGTGTTTCAGGAAGATCAAAATTAGAAAATAGTATTATTTTTACAGGAGGTCCAAAAAATAATGCTGGAGATAGAGATTTATCATTAAATGAATATATAAAATTCTCGTCAAAGGCTTTTATTCCTATCAGAAAACTTGGAAGTGCCTCGCTTGATATGGCTTATGTTGCTGCTGGAAGATGTGATGGTTTTTGGCAAAGAAATTTGAATTATTGGGATATTGCTGCTGGAATCGTTATAGTAAAAGAGGCAGGTGGATTTGTGACAGATTTCAATGGAAACAAAGATTACGTTGAAAATAAAAATATTTTAGTAACTAACTCTAAAATTAGTGAGGAAATGATTGAAGTTTTAAAGCAGTAAATTTTTATTGTTAATCTTTTTAATTTAATATATTAAACTATCTTTATATGAGAAAAAATATACATCCAAATTACCACAAAATAAAAGTCATTATGACTGACGGTAGCAATTTTGAAACTATGTCCACTTGGGGTAAGGATGGAGATACTCTGAAATTAGACATTGATTCAAAATCTCACGCTGCTTGGATTGGTGGAAGCCAAAAAATTTCAGATAAAGGTAGAGTAAGTAAATTTAATCAAAAATTTAGCAATTTAAGATCAGCAAATAAAAAATAATGAATGATATACCATTTATGCCAAAAGCTACTGCTGTTTGGTTGGTTGAAAATACAAATATAAGCTTTAAGCAAATAGCAGATTTTTGTGCACTACATGAACTCGAAATTAAAGGTATAGCTGATGGTGATGTTGCTAAAGGTATTAAAGCATACAACCCAATTTTAGCCGGACAGTTAACAAGAGAAGAAATTGAAGCCTGCTCGAAAGATTCAACAAAAATAATTAAGTTAAATAAAAAAGATTTAGATATTGCTTCTCAAAAAAAATTAAAAACTTATATTCCTCTGTCAAAAAGACAAGATAGACCTAGTGCAGCTCTCTGGTTGCTTAAACGTTACTCACAACTATCTGATGGACAAATTGGAAAACTTGTTGGAAGCACTAAAAGTACTGTTACATTAATAAAAAATAATAATTATTGGAATTCTTCTAACTTAACTCCAAAAGATCCTGTGGTTTGTAATCTTTGTAGCCAATCGGATATACAAGATGCAGCTGATAAAGCTGCCAGAAAAACTGATAGAGAGAGAAAAAAAATAGAAAGAGAAAAGAAAAAAAAAAGTGATTCTTAGTTTTTATTTAGTTTAATGAAAAAAAAATCATATAATTTAGTTGGTGTAATAATGGGAAGTAAATCTGATTGGTCAGGCACAATGGAACATTGCAGCGCTACATTAAAACAATTTGGAATTAAGCACGATGTAAGAGTAATATCTGCTCACAGGACGCCTAAAAGATTACATAAGTTTCTTAAAGAAGCAGAAAAAAAAAAAATGGAAATAATAATTGCTGCAGCTGGAATGTCTGCCCACTTAGCTGGTGTAACTGCCGCCTTGACAACATTGCCAGTTTTAGGAGTTCCAGTAGAAAGTAAATTAAAAGGTCTAGACAGCTTACTTTCAACAGTTCAGATGCCAAGCGGGATACCTGTTGGAACTTTAGCTATTGGAAAAGCAGGAGCAATAAATGCAGCTTTACTAGCGGTGTCAATTTTATCAGTCAGATATAAAGAAGTTAAAAATAAACTTGAGATATATAGAAGAAATTTTGAGAAAAAAGTGCCAAAAAAACCTTATTAATCTAGGTAGACAACCTTTTTTTTTAATGTTAATTAATGCATCTTTATTTAGGAGGAGTTATTAAAATAGAAGTAAAAGATAATAATGTTGACCAAGCTTTAAGGGTTCTTAAAAGAAAACTTCAAAGAGAGGGTTTCTTTAGAATTTTAAAAATTAAAAGTAATTATGAAAAGCCTTCAGAAAGAAAAAAGAGAGAAAGGCAAGAAAATATAAAAAGGTCAAAAAAAATTCAAAGAATGAAAAATAATTCTTAATTTTAAATAATACGTAAATATTAAAAAATACCTTAAATAAAAAAAATATCGCGGGGTGGAGCAGTCTGGTAGCTCGTCAGGCTCATAACCTGAAGGTCGTAGGTTCAAATCCTACCCCCGCAACCAAAAAAAAAATGGAAAATTTTTCTGAATTAAAATTAAACGAATCTTTGAAACATTCAATCGATAGAATGCAATTTAAAGTTCCCACTCCTATTCAATCAAGAGCTATACCTCCGGCGCTTCTTGGAAAAGACATTCTGGGGACTGCACAAACAGGAACTGGTAAAACTCTTTGCTATGGAATTGCATGTATCAATAAACTCTTAACAGATAAAAGTAGTGGTGCACTAATTATTTGTCCAACGAGGGAATTGGCGGTTCAGGTTGGAGAAGTTTTGGTTGGTTTAATAGAAAGCCAAATGAATATTAAATGTGCTGTGCTTATAGGTGGAGAGTCGATGCAAAAACAATTAAAACAACTTAGCAGAAGACCAAGGTTAATTATTGGAACACCTGGAAGACTTAATGATCATTTACAAAGGAAAAGCTTAAAACTACACCAAACATATTTTTTAGTTTTAGATGAAACTGATAGGATGTTAGATATGGGTTTTACACCTCAAATAGAGCAAATATTAAAATTTATTCCAAAAAAACATCAAACGTTATTATTTTCCGCAACTTTACCTCAAAATATTATTAGAATTTCAGAAAGATATTTAAATGAACCAGTTAGAATCCAAGTTGGTTCAACCACCACTCCCATTTCCAAAATTAAACAAGAAATCATTCAAGTAAATGAAGTAGAAAAATATAACAAACTATTAGATCAATTATACAAAAGAGAAGGTTCTATTCTTATTTTTATTAAAACAAAGCACGGTGCTGACAAAATGGTAGAACGACTTAGAAGAGATGGTCACAAATGCGATGGAATGCATGGAAATTTACGTCAATCAAAAAGACAAAGAAGTTTAATTGCATTTCGCTCGGGAAAAATAAGAATTTTAGTTAGCACAGAACTTGCTGCAAGAGGATTGGATGTTCCGTCAATTCAACATGTTATTAATTATCATTTACCTCAAGTGCCGGAGGATTTTATTCATAGAATAGGAAGGACGGCTAGAGCCGGGGCTGAAGGATCTGCTTTAACTTTTATTACTCCGAACGATAGACAAATGTGGAATGAAATTCAGAGATTAATCAACCCTAATGCAAAACAAGAATTTAATACTTATAAAAAATCTAACCATAAAGGAAAAAAAAGATTTTCAAGATTTAGGCAACGTGGGGGCAGTGAAAATAAATCTTCAAAGGAAAATTATTTTAACCACTCCAAAGATTATGATCAAAAAGGAAAAAAGAAATTTGGTTATAAGTCGGATCGATTTAACAATGATCAATCAAGAGAGAAAAAGAAATTTGGTTATAAGTCGGATCGATTTAACAATGATCAATCAAGAGAGAAAAAGAAATTTGGT
>Ga0114997_10000175_pt1 | contig 48675 bp, 46 predicted proteins | sample ArcticOcean_MG_C_2_FD_87045 | JGI IMG/M metagenome (GOLD analysis project Ga0114997, IMG submission 87045) | Marine microbial communities from western Arctic Ocean - ArcticOcean_MG_CB4_136 | ecosystem: Environmental > Aquatic > Marine > Oceanic | place: Arctic Ocean: Canada Basin | collected... | reverse complement strand
AATGCCTGAACAGTGTTCATCTTAACTATTAGTCTTGCTGGAAAATATGACGCCATAGCACTAATTATCAATGAAAAAATAAAAATAAAACCAATAGAAGTAGGGTTAATTTCACTTGGCATTTCATCAAGAAAATAAATATCAGCTGGAAATATTTCTAAATTAAATATTGTTGATATAAAATATCTAATCTCTTCTACGTATATTGAAACGCTGACACCTAAAATAACTCCAAAAATTGTTGCCATTAAACCAATGGCAAAACCTGTTAAAAAAAAGGATTTTGTTATTGATTTATTACTAAGACCTAGTGTTTGTAAAATTGCAATTTCTTTAGTTTTATTTTTAATGAGTATTGTAAGTCCAGAAATAATATTAAAAGCCGCTACTATAATAATTAATGTTAAAATCACAAACATTACATTTCTTTCAACTTTTAAAGCGTTAAAAAATGATTTGTTAATGTCTATCCAGGAATATACATGATAATTTTCATTAGCATTTCCTATTTCATCTTTATAAAAATTCGCATTGAGTGGATCATTCACGTAAATTTCCAGATTTAAATCTTTTTTATCTTTGTTAAAAAATAAAAGTGAATCTTCTAAATTTAAAAAAGCAACATTTTGATCAAATTCATAAAAGCCGCTACTAAAAATTGCTATTATTTCAAATATATCTTGACTAGGCACGGATCCTAAAGGGGTGCCTATAAATGCAGAAGACATAATATTAATTTTATCACCTATAATTACCCCCAAGTTAATTGCTAATTCTTTACCTATGATTATTTTTCCTTTCTCAAAACTATTGATGTTGCCTTCGATGATATTTGATTCTAAAAATTCATTCTTTTTTACACCTTTTATTAAAATTCCCTTAATTGACTCATTGGTCATTACAACTGCTTCACCGTTAAAAGTTTCTTTTATGTTAAATTTACTATATTTTTTTTTTAAAAATAATCTAAAATCTTCAGTGATATGACTGCTGTACGGTTGAACTGTTATATGTGGGTTAAAACCTAATATTTTATTTGTTAAATCTGTTCTAAATCCATTCATTACAGACATTACTATTATTAATATAGATACGCCTAGCATGATTCCAACAAATGAAAAAATTGAAATAACTTTTAAAAAACCTTCTTTTTTTTTAGGTCTTAAATTTCTTGAAGCAATTAATCTTTCTACTTTATTAAACAATTTATTTTACAAGTTCTGCTTTAATTTGTTTGAGATTTAAAATTTTACTTTCACCGTCAACCTCTTTAAATTCGAATTCATCTTCCTTCGATTTAGATCCAATAATTATCTGGTAAGGAATACCTATTAGGTCGTGTTTTTTAAATTTTGTCGACATATTTTCATCAACATCGTCTAACAATACGTCAATATTTTGTTTTTTTAAGTCATCATACATTTTACTGGCTTTTAGTAGGTTTTCGTTATTATTTTTATTGAAACTTGGTATAATCACAACATCAAAGGGTGATATTGACTTGGGCCATTTCATTACATTATTAATATATTTTGCTTCTATTATTGCGCCAACTAATCTTGAAACGCCAATTCCATAAGAGCCCATTTTTACAAATTGTTTTTTTCCGCCCTGGACATCTACTGAGCAGTTTAGTGATTTTGAATACTTGTCGCCAAAATAAAATATATGGCCAACTTCGATACCTTTTGTAGTTATTTGATTGCTTTTTTCTACCGCTTTATCGAAATGATCTTTTTTAAACTTTTCATCTGTGACGGCATATATTGATGAAAAATCATTTCTAATTTTTTCTAAAGAGGTTTCATCGGTTTGATAATTATCAACATTTAATTCAAAAATTTTTTTATCGGTGTATATTTTGCTCTCTCCTGTTTCAGCTAGGATTATAAACTCATGAGATAGGTCGCCACCTATAGGACCAGTATCTGCTGCCATTGGAATTGCGTCTAATCCTAATCTCTTAAAAGTTTTCAAATAAGAAAAAAACATTTTATTATAAGAACTTTTTGCAGAAACTTCATCTAAATCAAAAGAATACGCATCTTTCATGTAGAATTCCCTGCATCTCATTACACCAAATCTGGGTCTCACTTCATCTCTAAATTTCTATTGAATGTGATAAAGTATTTGAGGTAAAGATTTGTAAGATTTAATGCTAGATCTAAAAATTTCTGTTATTAGTTCTTCATTTGTTGGTCCGTATAACATTTCACGACCTTGTCTATCTTTTATTCTTAGCATTTCTTCCCCATAATCTTCGTACCTTCCGCTCTCTTTCCATATTTCAGCTGATTGTATAGTTGGCATAAGCATTTCTTGAGCTCCTATAAAATTTTGCTCTTCTCTAACCACTTGTTCAATTTTTTTCATAATTTTAAATCCCAATGGTAGCCATGAATAAATTCCTGCGGAAGATTGTTTTATCATTCCAGCTCTAAGCATTAATTGATGTGATTTTATTTTAGCATCTGACGGCAAATCTTTTGTAATTGGAATAAATAGTTTTGATAAATACATTATTGTAAAAACTCTCTTAGATTTAAATAATTATTATTTACCATATAATATATTCCAAAAAACAATATTAAAGTAATTATTGTAGTAACAATAAACTTTTTAACAATCTGAGGGTTTTTTGGTGCTCCAGAATCATTTCCGTGAAGTTTTTCTATGAATTTATCTGTTTGAGAGTTAATGCCCACCGGTAGAATAGAGAAGAAAACAATCCACCATATACATACAAAAACAATTAAAGATCCAGTTATACCCATTAAATTCTAGCAATATTAATATTTGTAAAAGGTTTTTTTCCAGTTCTTAACCTTATAATCTTTCTACAATTTTGTTTAATTGTGTCTATTAAATTATGCTCTTGTTTTTTATTATTTATTGAAAAAGTTTTACAAATATTTGTAACTTCATCCTCTATATCAAAAATAAAATTTTCACTAATCTCATCTTCAGGTATTCCTCTAAATGAGATTACAGGTTTTTTTATTTTTCCATTATCTGTTACTATTAATGTAATTTCTAGGTATCCGTTTAAAGATAAACTCTTTCTCTCCTTAATAGATTGTGAGTCAGAATTAACACCTATAATACCATCTAATAATATTCTTCCAGAGGGTGCTTTGTCTACTATTTCAGGTTTATTGCCAGGATAAATTTTTACAATATCTCCATTTTCAATAAGAAGCGTTTGTGGGATTTGCATTTTTTTTGCAAAGATAACGTGTTCTTTCATATGGCGATGCTCACCATGAACAGGTATTATACACTTTGGTTTTACCCAGCTATACATGTCTTTTAAATCATCGCGGTTAGGGTGCCCAGAAACATGTACAAAAGCATTTTCTTCGGTAATTATTTCTACATCTGCCTTGGTAATTTGATTTTGCAATTGGTATAGTTTTTTTTCATTACCTGGAATAATTTTAGATGAAAAAATAACCGTATCGCCAGCTTCTAAAAAAACTTCTGGATGGATGCCATTAACAACTCGATTCATTGCACCCATCGGTTCACCTTGACTACCTGTACAAAGGTAAATGATTTTATTTCTTGATATTTTTTTTGCAACTCTAGGCTCGACAGGCTCTATCAATCCCTGCAAATAGCCACATTGTTTAGCAGCTTTATAAATTTTATGCATCGATCTACCTACTAAACATATGTTTCTTCCTGTTTTTTTTGCACAGTAAAAAATAGTTTCCATTCGAGCTACGTTTGAAGCAAAAGATGTTACTATTATTTTTTTTGTTTGCATTTCCATTATTTTAAGCAAGCTTTCCCTAACATCACTTTCTGATCCTGCCCTTCCTTCGCTAAAAACATTTGTAGAATCACATATCATTGCCAGTACACCTTTTTCTCCTATTTCTTGTAACTTTTTTTTATCCATTTCTCCTCCGACAAGAGGATTCGGATCTATTTTCCAGTCTCCAGTGTGTAAAATAACTCCCGCTGGTGTTGTTATACTTAATCCATTTGGCTCCAATATAGAATGGGTGAGTGTTATAAAATCTATCTTAAAGGGACCTAAATTAATTTTTCCATTGAGTTGAACTATTTTTAAATACTCAGAAATATTAATTTTTTTTTCTTTAAACTTTTCTACAATTAATGCCGCAGTAAAAGGTGTGGCGTAAATTTTACATTTTAATTTTGGCCATATATGAGCAACTGCACCTATGTGGTCTTCATGTGCGTGCGTTAGTACTATTCCTAAGATATCATTTTTTTTTTCTAAAATAAAACCTGGATCTGGATATATAACATCGATGCCAGGTATTGAATCATCTGCAAAAGTTATACCCATATCGACAATAATCCATTTTTGATTATCTTCGGGACCATACGCGTATAAATTCATGTTAGCACCAATTTCACCAGATCCACCTAATGGGCAAAAAATTAGTTCATTATTTTTCATATTAAGAATTCCTTATAAATTTTTATAATTCCTTTAATGGTAATATTTTCTTCAATTATAGTTTGTTTATATATGTATTTTTTAAACATACTAGCGTAACCACCAGTTAGTATTATTTGAAAATTTGTTTTGCAGTATAAAGAAATCTTTCTGATTATATTGTTAATTAAGCCTTGATATCCCCATAAAAACCCGGCGTTGATGGCGTCAATCGTGTTTTTGCCATAAGATTTAGACGTTTTTTTTAAAGTAATAGAAGGCAAAAGAGCGGTAGATTTATTTAAGTTATCTATAGAAATTTTGATACCAGGGGCTATTACACCTCCATCATAATAACCAGGTTTTCTAACTATATCAAAAGTTGTTGCTGTACCAAAATCAATTATTAAACAATTGGTTTTAAAAATATTTATTGCTCCTATAGCATTAGCTATTCTATCTGACCCAACCTTAATAGGTTGTTTTACATTTAATTTAATTAATGTATTTATTTTAAAATCTTTTATTTCAAATACGTTGAAATTTTTTTTTTTCATATGTCGCTTAATTTCATTGTACACAGCTGGAACTACGCTGGAGAATAGTACGTTCTTGTTAATTGTTTTTTTATTTATATTTTTTAAAAATTTAATTAGAAATTGTTTTTTTTTAATTTTCGAAGTTTCAATATTATAGGTATTAGAAATTTTAAAATTTTTATTCAATAAAGACACTTTTGTGAGTGTATTTCCTATATCTCCAACTAAGTATTTCATATTAATTTTTACAATAATTTTTTTTTAGATAAGAAATTTTATGGTTTCTTATATCAGATAAAAGTTTTTCATATACAAGTATTATATCCTTTAAAATAACTATATTTTTAATAGTGCTATTTGAAAATTTTTTTAAAGAAGTGGATAAAAAGCTTTTATTGTTTGGTGAGTGTAAGGTATTAATGCCTATTCCAATAATTAAATACTTTTTATTTTTAAAGATTATTACTTCTTGAAGAATTCCACAAAGTTTTTTACCTCTTATCAACAAGTCGTTGGGCCACTTTATCTCAATTTTCGATTTAGAATATTTTTTTAATATCTTTTTTAAGATATGTGCATTTAAAATTGAAAATACTTTATAATTTATTTTTTTTGAATTTAATTCAAAGAAAATTGAGATGAATAGATTGCCTTTTTTTGAAATCCACTTTTTGCCCATCGTCCCTCTTCCTTTTTTTTGAGTTTCTGCTGTTAAAATTGTAGGGTGTATTTTATTTTTTTTTATTAATTTAATCGCTTCATCATTTGTGCTTTTGACTTTTTTAAATTTTACTATTTTTAGTTTCATTAATAGGCAAACAAAGAGTTTACTATATTATTTAAAAAAGAAGGATATAAAAAAAAGGAAATTAATATTACACAGCTTATAAAAACAGTACCTGTAATACTAATATTTTTTATTGGATCAAATGAATTTTCACTTTCATCAAAATATATGATCTTAATTATTTTCAAATAATAAAAAGCTGAAATTACAGTTGTTAATAGACCAATAATTGCAAGAATATACATTTCACTTTCTATAACAGACATAAAAATATAAAATTTGGCAAAAAATCCGCCTAGTGGGGGTATACCTGCTAATGAAAATAATATTATTAAGAATGCTAAAGATATTAATGGGTGTTTTTTTGAGATACCCGATAAATCAGAAATATTTTCTCTATATTTACCCTCTTTCCTCATTAAAAAAACACATCCAAACACACCAATATTCATGATCACGTATACAGAGATATAAGCTATTGAACTTCCATAGCCTGAAATATTACCAGTAGCTACCCCTGCCAAAGCATATCCAATATGTCCGATTGAACTGTAAGCTAATAATCTTTTAATATTTTTTTGACCAATGGCAGCTACAGCTCCTAAAATCATTGAGGCAATCGATATAAAAATTATAATAGTTTGCCACTCTAAAAGTATATTAGCAAAAGGGTTGTGCATAAATCTTATCATCACTGCTAGTCCAGCTACTTTTGGTGCTACGGAAAAGAAACTAGTCACCGATGTTGGTGATCCCTCGTAAACATCCGGTGTCCACATATGAAATGGAACAGCAGATATTTTAAAAGCTAAACCCACCAAAATAAAAACCATTGCAAATATGGCTCCTATATTCTTTGAGTTTAGTTCGATGTTAATTACATCGAAATTTGTTGAACCTGTAAATCCATAAAGTAAAGAGCATCCATAAAGCAATAATCCAGAAGATAGAGCGCTTAAAATAAAATATTTAATGCCAGACTCCGACGATCTTAAATTTTCTCTATCTATAGTAGCTAAAATATATAAAGATAAAGACTGTAATTCTAATCCAAGATAAAAAAGAATTAAATCATTTGCACTAACCATGAAAAACATTCCTAAAATTGAAATTAAAATAATTATTGGATATTCAAATTTTGCTATATTGTTGTCTTTTATGAATAATTGTGATGAGTTTAGTACAAAAAAAGTTGAAATTAAAATTAATATCTTAAAAAAAGAAGAGAATTTATCTTTAATAAAACTGTCTGAAAATATTTTTAAAGTACCCGTATCATTATTAAAAATTAAAATAATAGATATTAAAATTATCAGTGAAGATAATTTAGTAATAACATTGTAGCTATTCTTTATAAAAACACCCAACATCAATGATGCAAATATCGATAAAGATAAAAATATTTCAGGTAATAATATGTTTAAATAATTTATCATTTGCTAGTAACTAAATGATAAATCATGTCTGCTTGATAATTTTGAATTAAATTATCTACTGAGATATTTATTGTATCCAATAAAGGGGTTGGGAAAAAACCAAAAAAAATAATTACTGTAGCTAACAATCCAAGCATTAGACTTTCTGATAAGTTAAGATCCTTTAATAATTTTATTTCTTGATTTTTGGTTTCCCCAAAAATTACTCTTTTTGCAAGCCACAGCATGTAGGCGGCTCCCAAAACAACACCAATACTAGCTAAAATTCCTACTAAATAATTCTTTTGGAACGCACCAACTAAAACTAAAAACTCCCCAATAAACCCGCTTGTACCAGGTAGTCCTAATCCGCCAAGAATGAAGATTATAAAAATAAATGAAAATTTTGGCATATAATTTACTAACCCTCCGTAAGTACTAATCATTCTGGAGTGAAGCCTATCATAAACTACGCCAACACATAAAAATAATGCTGCTGATATCAAGCCGTGACTAATCATTTGGAAGATGCTTCCTTCAATACCTTGCTTTGTAATTGTAAAAATACCTAATGTTACAAAACCCATGTGCGCTACAGATGAGTAAGCAATGAGTTTTTTCATATCTTCCTGCATCAAAGCAACTAAAGATGTATAAATTATAGCAATAACACTCAGAGAATATATTAAAGGTGTAAAAAATTCTGATGCCACTGGAAACATGGGAATTGAAAATCTAAGAAAGCCATAACCTGCCATTTTTAAAAGTATTGCAGCTAATATTACTGAGCCTGCTGTAGGAGCTTCAACGTGTGCGTCAGGTAACCAAGTATGAACTGGCCACATGGGCATTTTGACAGCGAAAGAACTAAAGAAAGCCAGCCATAAAATATTTTGATACTCTTTAGGGATTTTAATTTCAAATATTTCAGTTATGTCTGTTGTGCCAGTAATCCAGTAAATTGTTATTATCGCAACTAACATTAGCACCGATCCAAGTAGTGTATATAGAAAAAATTTGAATGCCGAATAGACTCTTTTGGGCCCGCCCCAAATTCCAATAATCAAAAACATTGGGATTAAACCTGCTTCAAAAAAAAGATAAAAGATAACTAAATCAAGTGAGCAAAAAACTCCTATCATAAAAGTTTCTAAAATTAAAATTGCAATAAGAAATTCTTTTACTCTTTCTTTGACGCTATTAATGCAAGAAATTATACAAATCGGTATTATAAATGCAGTTAAAACAATAAAAAGAATTGATATTCCGTCAACACCTAATTTAAATTTTATCAATCCACTTATCCAATTAGCCTCTTCAGTAAATTGAAATTCAGCAGAACTTTTGTCAAACAAAAACCATAAAAATATTGTTAAAAATAAATTTGCAATACTTGTAAATATTGAAACATATATCGCACTTTGGTTATTATTACTTTTAAATAAAAAAATAAAAATTGATCCTAGAAGTGGTAAAAATATTATTGTTGATAAAATAGGAAAATTCATATTAATTTAGAATTAAATAAGTTATTAAACCAGACAAACCAATAAGCATTACAAAAGCATAGTCGTAAATATAGCCAGTTTGAAATCGAACAGCTTTATCTGAAATAAATTTAATAAGTCTAGAAACGCCATCTGGTCCAAACCTGTCTATTGTGTCTTGATCACCTTTTTTCCAAAGAAATAATCCAAATTTTTTTAGAGGTTTTACAAATAATACATCATATAACTCGTCTATATACCACTTGTTTAGTAAGAAATTATACAAAGGGGTATTTGTGCTTTTAAATTCTTCTAAAATATTTTTATTTTTTACAAAATAATAATATGAAATTGGTATAGCTATAGTTACCAATACTGGTGTTACAATCAAAAGCCACAAAGGAGTATTTTTATGAGGTATTTCTTCTAAGAAAAATATCGATGTTTGCCAAAAATCATTGCTGTGATGACCAATCAATAATTCCTTAAAAAAATAACCAGAAAAAATTGCTCCCAAGGCTAGCAGCATCAGTGGTATTATCATCGCTATTGGAGATTCGTGGGTATCTTCAATTGGTATATTTTTATTATTGTATGATCCGTGAAAAGTTTTAAATAGCAGCCTCCAAGAATAAATAGAAGTTAAAAAAGCAGTTATTATACCTATGGATGCTGCGTAATTACCGATTATAGTATTTTTAAAAAAAGCAAATTCTATAATTGCGTCTTTAGAATAAAACCCTGAAAGGAAAGGAAATCCAGTAAGCGCTAAAGTGCCAATTAGCATTAAAAAATATGTAAAAGGCAATTTTTTCCATACACCACCCATATTTCTTATATCTTGCTCATCTTTAAAAGCATGAATAACGGAACCTGAGCAAAGAAACAATAAAGCTTTAAAGAACGCGTGAGTAAACAAATGAAACATTGCAACATGATAAGCGCCTATTCCGGCCGCAAAGAACATATATCCAAGTTGACTACAAGTTGAATAAGCTATTATTTTTTTTATATCATTTTGAACTAAAGCTACAGTTGCTGCAAAGATTGCTGTAATCATTCCTATCACAGCGACTGTATTTAAAGCAAACTGCGAATATTCAAATATAGGTGAGCATCTAACTACTAAAAAAACTCCTGCCGTAACCATTGTTGCAGCATGTATTAAAGCAGATACAGGTGTTGGTCCCTCCATGGCATCTGGCAACCAGGTATGTAATAAAAATTGTGCTGATTTACCCATTGCACCAACAAATAAGGACAAGCAAATTATAGTTATTAAATTAGCGTCAAAAAATAAAAAACTAATATTTTTGTCTTTATACACAGATACTAAATCAAATACTTCAATAAATTTTATCGAACCAAAATGAAAAAAAATGAGAAAAATTCCGATGGCTAAACCAAAATCACCTATTCGATTGACTACAAAAGCTTTTATTGCTGCGTTATTAGCTGAATCTTTTTTATACCAAAATCCAATTAGTAAATATGAGCACAAACCAACGCCCTCCCAACCAAAAAATAATTGTAGAAAATTATCTGAAACAACAAGTGTTAACATTGAAAAGGTAAACAAAGAAAGATAGGCCATAAATCTTGATTTAGAACTATCATGACTCATGTATCCTATAGAATAAATATGAACTAAAGCTGAAACACTAGTTACCACAACTAACATAATGCTACTTAATGGGTCAATGTTAATGCTCCAATTTGCAATAAATTTACCAGAATTAATCCATTCAAAAATTAAATAATTTCCGTATTCATCATAGTTTAAACCTTTGTAAAATATTATAACTGCAATTATTGCTGATGCAGTTGTAAATAGACTGGTTATTATTTCAGAAAATGAACTAATTAAAGATTTGCCAAAGTATCCAAGTATTGCGCCTGCTAAGGGTAGAAAGATTACAGCGTATTCCATTTACCCTTTCATTCCATGAATATCTTCTACTCGTATTGACCCTTTGTTCCTATAATAAGTCACAACTATTGCTAAACCTATTGCGGCTTCTGCTGCCGCAACTGTTAAAATTAACATAGTAAATATCTGACCTAAAATATCTCCAGAAAAAATGGAGAATGAAATTAAATTAATGTTTACAGCTAAAAGTATTAGCTCTATGGACATTAAAATAACGATTACATTTTTTCTGTTTAAAAATATTCCAATTACACCAAGAAAAAAAATTATAGCTCCAAGTGACAAATAATGACCAAGTGTGATTTCAATCATCAATTTTAACTCCTTTGTCAAATTCTACTTCTTTAAGCTCTACAGAAGACGAAGGCTCTCTTGATATTTGATTTATATAACTTTGTCTTTTTACACCCTCTCTTTTTCTATAGGTTAATAAAATAGCACCTATCATCGAAAGTAGTAAAATAATGCCAGCTAACTGAAAGTATAAAATGTAGTCTGTATACATTACTAAACCTATTTCATGTGTATTGGTCAATTTTTTATTTACAACTAAAGATCCACTACTCACAATGTCGTCTTTATATTTCCACCCCCCCACAATAACTAAAAGTTCTAAAAATATTAAGACTCCAACTATCAAGCCGGATGGAATGTGTGTAGATTTTTTTCCTATAAACCAAGATTGTTTTTGAGATGAAACATTTAACATCATGACTACAAATAAAAATAATACTGCTACAGCACCAACATAAACAATTAAAATTATCATACCTAAAAATTCAGCACCAACCATAATAAATAGGCACCCAACTGAAATAAAATCTAAAATAAGAAAAAAAACAGAATTAATAGTACTTCTTGATGTAATTACCATTAGCGATGAAAAAATTGCAATAATAGAAAAAAAATAAAAAAATAAAGTATGAGCTAACATTTATCTATATGGTTTATCTAATTTTATATTTTTAGCTAAGACACTTTCCCATCGATCACCATTATCTAGCAGTTTTTTTTTATTATAATAAAGTTCTTCTCTTGTTTCTGTAGAAAATTCAAAGTTTGGTCCTTGCACTATAGCATCTACTGGGCATGACTCTTCGCATAAACCACAGTAAATACATTTAAGCATATCAATGTCATATCTTTCTGTTTTTCTACTACCGTCCTCTCGCTCTACAGACTCTATTGTAATTGCTTGTGCAGGACAAACAGCTTCACATAATTTACACGCAATACATCTTTCTTCTCCACTAGGATATCTTCTTAACGCATGTTCACCTCTCATCCTGGGGCTTAAAGAACCTTTTTCAAATGGGTAATTTATTGTTTTTGATTTTTTAAACATTTCTTTTATTGCAAGCAATAAAGCTGCGACAAAATCTAATAAAAAAATTGTTTTTATTAATCTATTAATTTTCATTTAAAAATTTCCTTTTGGCAATTTGTCAAAATAAAGTAAAAAACTTGATGTTAAAACTACATAAAAAAGTGAAAAAGGTAAAAATATTTTCCAACCAAGCCTCATAAGTTGATCATATCTATATCTTGGTACAATAGCTTTAACTAAAGAAAATAAAAAAAATAATAATAAAATTTTTAATATCATCCACATTGGAGAAGGCACTAAATTAATAGGATAAATATCTAATGGTGGCAACCAACCGCCTAAAAATAAAATTGAACCTAGTGCACACATTAATAATATGTTTGCATATTCACCCAACCAAAACATAGCATACATCATTCCAGAATATTCTGTTTGATAACCCGCAACTAGCTCTGCTTCCGCTTCGGGCAAGTCAAAAGGAGGTCTATTTGTTTCTGCTAAAGCTGAAATAAAAAACACCACAAACATTGGAAATAAAGGTACAATAAACCATAGATCCTTTTGTGCTAGAACAATGTCTTTTAAATTAAGAGACCCCACACATAGGAGAATATTTATAATTATTATACCTATTGAAACTTCGTAGGAAACCATTTGCGCAGCAGATCTAATTGCACCTAAAAAAGGATATTTAGAATTCGAGGCCCATCCCCCCATAATAATTCCATATACACCTAAAGAAGAAACAGCAAAGATATAGAGTATGCCGACATTTATATTGGAAATTACAAAAGTATCACTCATTGGTATCACGGCCCAAGCAATTAAAGCTAGTGTCATAGTAATAATTGGAGCCAATACGAATATAGGTTTATTAGCGCTAGCCGGTATTATAATTTCTTTAAAAATATATTTTAAAGCATCTGCAAGAGTTTGTAATAAACCAAATGGACCAACAACATTTGGACCTTTTCTTTTTTGAACTAAAGCCCAAATCCGCCTATCAAGCCAGACAATTAACGCAACAGATACTAAAATAGGTATTAATAAAAATAAAATTTTGTAAACCTCTTTAGAAATTAAAATTAAATATTCCATAATTAGTCACTTGTTCCATTTTTTAAATTTTCTTTATTAATTTTTCTACACTCACTCATTGTTTTAGATGATCTTGAGATTGCGTTACTAAAATAATAGTCAATTTTATTAACAAAAATTTCTTCATTTAAAAAACTAAATTCCTTTTTTTTATAATCTTTTTTAATTATAGTTTGAGGAAGTGCGTTTAATTTATCAAAATTAGGAATTAAACTTACGGCTTCTTTTCTTAAATCATTGAAGTTATTCAAATTTTTTCTTTCGTTCAATTTTTCTAGAATTAAATTGAATATCTTCCAGTCTTCAAGGGCCTCGCCTGGTGGGTAGCTAGCTTTTTTACATTCTTGAATTCTTCCTTCCAAATTAGAATACAATCCATTTTGCTCAGTATATGCTGGGCTTGGTAAAATTACATCTGCTATCTCTGCACCTCGATCTCCGTGACTACCTTGGTATACAATAAATTCGGCGTTTTTTTTTATCTCTAAATTATCAGATCCTAAAAGATATAAAAATTTATAATTATTTTTTTCTAAATTGTCAAAAAAAACAAAGTTATTATTTTTTTCTATTTTCAAAATTTTTAAATCAATCATTCCAACAGTGGAAGCGTTTTGAGATAAAATATTTAGAGCATTCCATTTTTCATTAATAAAATTATTCTCAAATAAAAAGTTTTTCATTTCTTCAAAGATAAATTTCCCAGATTCGATTTCTAGGGCGGATTCGCCAATTATTATAACTGGATTTTTTGATTCTAATATTTTTTTACTTATTTCACTTTTATTATTAATAATATTTTTAATTTCATTTGTATCTTCACCAACTAATTTATACTCATATGTAAGATCTCCTGGATTACCTATAGAGTAAATAGGTGTTTTGTTTTTAACGTAAGCTTTTCTAATTCTTGCATTGACCATAGTTGCTTCGTGTCTTGGGTTGCAACCTATTAAAACTATTAAATCTGCTTGGTCTATATTTTTGATTGATGAATTAAATAGATAATTAATTTTATCATCTGGATTTACATAGAATTTTTTTTCCCTAAAGTCTAAATTATCACTTTCTAAAACTTTAAATAATTTTTTAAATGCATAGGCACTCTCGATGCTTACTAGGTCTCCAATATGCCCTCCTATTTGATCGGAATTTATTTCTTTTAATTTTTCAACTATTAAATTAATTGCCTCTTCCCATGATGATTTGAGCAATTTATTATTTTTTTTTATATAGGGCACATCCAATCTTTGCTTTGAAAGTCCGTCACAAGAATATCTCGTTTTATCAGATATCCATTCTTCATTAATTTCATTATTCAGCCGAGGTAAAATTCTTTTTACTTCCCAACCATAAGTATCTACTCTTATGTTTGATCCTACTGCGTCCAAAACATCTATGCTTTCTGTTTTCTTAAGCTCCCATGGCCTTGCTTCAAACGCATATGGTTTAGAAGTCAAAGCTCCAACCGGACATAAGTCGATAACATTAGCGGATAATTCAGATTCCATTGATTTTTCCAGATAGGTAGTGATTTCCATGTCTTCACCCCTGCCTACAGCTCCTATTTCAGGTACACCAGCAATTTCAGTTGAAAATCTTATACAGCGTGTACAGTGTATACATCTTGTCATTTGAGTTTTTATCAGTGGTCCCATGTACTTGTCTTTAACTTCTCTCTTGTTTTCAATAAATCTAGATTTGTCTACGCCATAATATAAAGATTGATCTTGTAAATCACATTCTCCCCCCTGATCGCAAACTGGACAGTCCAATGGATGATTAGCTAATAAAAATTCCATCATTCCTTTTCTAGCTTTTTCTACAAACTTTGTGTTTGTTTTTATATTCATTCCTTCGGTTGCTGGCATAGCGCAAGATGCAATTGGCTTGGCTGATTTTTCCATTTCGACAAGACACATTCTACAATTGCCTGCTATAGATAATTTTTCGTGATAGCAAAATCTTGGTATTTCAACATTTGCTAATTCACAAGCTTGAAGCACTGTCATGCCTTTTTCAAATTCTATTTCTTTTTCATTTATAATTATTTTAGGCATTTTCATTTTCTAATAAATGTTGATCAACTAAATAAGGAATATTTCTTTTCTTTTTTACAAGAGGGTCATTGCTACATCTTTTGTCAATTTCTTTTCTAAAATGTCTTAAAAGACCTTGCACAGGCCAAGCAGATCCTTCACCAAAAGCGCAGATTGTATGACCTTCTATTTGTTTGGTTACGTCAGAAAGTAGATCTATATCGCCATGAGTGGCATTACCTTTGGCAGTTCTATCTAAAATTCTCCACATCCAACCAGAGCCTTCTCTGCAAGGCGTGCACTGACCACAACTTTCATGTTTGTAAAATCTAGCTATACGAGCCATACAAGCAATTATATCTTGATCTTTATTTATAACCACAATACCTGCAGTTCCCAAGCCACTTTTGTTTTCTATCAATGAATCAAAATCCATAGTTATTGAATCGCATATTTTTTTTGGTAAAAGAGGCATTGATGATCCGCCTGGAATAACAGCTTGTAAATTTTCCCATCCGCCAATAACACCGCCTGCATGGCTTTCTATTAATTCTTTTAATGGTACACCCATTTCTTCCTCAACATTGCAGGGAGAGTTTACATTTCCAGAAATACAAAAAATTTTAGTACCTGTATTTTTTGGTTTGCCTAATGACGCAAACCATTTGCCTCCTCTTCTTAAAATAGTTGGTACTACGGCTATGGTTTCAACGTTATTTACAATTGTTGGACAACCATATAAACCAACAAGAGCTGGAAAAGGAGGTTTTAATCTTGGTTGGCCTTTGTTTCCCTCTATGCTCTCAAGCATTGCAGTTTCCTCACCACATATATAAGCACCTGCTCCAAAATGAATATGAATATCAAAATCCCATTTAGAGCCACAAGCGTTTTTTCCTAAAAATTTTTTTTCATACGCCTGATTAATTGCTTCTTGGAGTCTTTGACCTTCATTAAAATATTCTCCTCGAATGTAAATATAGCAAACGTGTGCATTAACAGCGTACCCAGCAACTAAACATCCTTCAATTAGCTTTTGAGGTTCAAATCTTAATATATCTCTGTCTTTGCAGGTGCCTGGTTCAGACTCATCCGCGTTAATTACTAGGTAGTGTGGCCTGGAACCTAGCTCTTTTGGTGCAAATGACCATTTTAACCCCGTTGAAAAGCCAGCACCTCCACGCCCCCTAAGTTCTGAAGTTTTAACTTCATTAATTATCCAATCACGACCCTTTGAAATAATTTCTTTTGTATTTTTCCAATCATCTCTTTTTAGAGAATTATCTATCTCCCAACCGAACTCATTATATAAGTTTTTAAATATTTTATTTTCTTTTTTAAGCACGTTTTTCTCCATTTATTGGGTTTCTTTTTTCAGGGGATGTATTTTTTCTTCCTCTAAAAGAACCTGGTTTAATTGGTTTTTCTTTATTAAGTAAAGATTCTATAATTTCTCTTGTGCTTTTTTCGTCTAAGTCTTCATAATAATCATTATTAATTTGCATCATTGGGGCGCTTACACAAGCTCCTAGACATTCTACTTCAATCCAAGAACATTTTCCATTCTTAGAAATTTCTTTTTCATTTGCAGAAATTTTTTCTTTACAAACTTTAACTATTTTATCCGATCCTCTTAAAGCGCATGGGCTCGTAGTGCAAACTTGAACAAAATATTTTCCTACAGGTGCTAAATTGTACATAGTATAGAAAGTAGCTACTTCATAAACATTTATATAAGAAACAGATAAATATTTTGCTATATACTTCATGGCAGCCAAAGGTATCCAGTTTTTATTTTGTTTTTGCGCCAAATATAAAAACGGCATTATCGCACTTTTTTTATTTTTTTCTGGATATTTTTTTAAAATATTTTCAGCATTTTTTAAGTTCTCCTCTGAAAACATAAATTCTTTTGGCTGAACGTCATGAATTTTTTTTATGCTCATCTATCTACTTCTCCAAAAACAATATCTAGTGATCCTAAAACAGCCGGAACATCTGCTAGCATATGTCCTTTAATTAAATATTCCATGGCTTGTAAATGAGAAAAACCAGGAGCTCTAATTTTACATCTATAAGGTTTATTACCTCCATCCGAAATTAAATATACGCCAAACTCACCTTTTGGGGCTTCTACAGCTGTATAAACATTTCCTGCTGGCACTCTGTAGCCTTCTGTAAATAATTTAAAGTGATGTATGAGGGCCTCCATAGAATTTTTAAGTTCTTCTTTGTTAGGAGGGGAAATTTTTCCATCTATAGTTTTAATAGGTCCTTTAGGTATTTTTTCTATACATTGTAAAATTATTTTTACACTTTCTCGCATTTCTTCAATTCTGCAAAGATACCGGTCGTAACAATCTCCATTTTTACCTATTGGAATTTTAAAATCTAAATCTTTATAACATTCATATGGTTGTGATTTTCTTAAATCCCACGATATTCCAGATCCTCTCAACATAACTCCAGAAAAACTATGTTCTAAAGCATCCTGTTTGGAAACTATTCCAATTTCAACATTTCTTTGCTTAAATATTCTATTATCTGTCAATAAAATTTCTAAATCATCAATAATTTTTGGAAATCTTTTGCAAAATTTTTCAATATCTTCTAATAAGCTTGTTGGTAAATCTTGATGTACACCTCCAGTTCTAAAGTAATTTGCATGCAATCTGGAGCCGGATGCTCTTTCATAAAATGTCATTAAAGTTTCTCTTTCCTCAAAACCCCACAAAGATGGTGTTAAAGCACCTACGTCTAATGCTTGAGTTGTGACATTTAAGATGTGACTTAAAATCCTACCAATTTCACAAAAAATTACTCTTATATATTTTGCTCTAATTGGTATTTCAATATTTAAAAGTTTTTCAGCCGCCAATGCAAATGCATGCTCCTGATTCATTGGGGCAACGTAATCTAGTCGATCAAAATAAGGTAAAGCTTGAGTGTAGGTTTTGTGTTCGATTAATTTTTCTGTTCCTCTGTGCAATAATCCAATGTGAGGATCTGCTTTTTCAACAACTTCACCGTCTAGTTCTAAAATAAGTCTCAATACTCCGTGTGCAGCAGGATGCTGTGGGCCGAAATTTAATTTCATTGTTTTAGTTTTTTTAGTCATCTTTTTCCTTATTTTTAATTTCTTTGACATAATTTGTGCCTTCCCATGGACTGTCAAAATCAAAATTTCGATAGTTTTGCTCAAGTTTAACGGGCTCATACACTACTTTTTTTTCTTTTTCGCTATATCTAACTTCATTAAATCCTGTAAGAGGAAAATCTTTTCTAAGCGGATGTCCTTTGAAATTGTAATCTGTCAAAATTCTTCTAAGATCTGGATGGTTTTTAAATTTTACGCCATACATGTCGAAAACTTCTCTCTCCATCCAGTTAGCTGATGGAAATATTTTTGTGATTGATGATATAATTTGATTAACTTGAAACCTAACTAGTAGTTTAATTCTAGAGTTGTTCTCGTGAGACAAAAATAAATAAACTAGATTAAATCTTTTTTCATCTTCTGGGTAATCTACTCCAGCAATATCTATAAGCTGTTTAAATCTACAAGAGTCGTTTGATTTTAAAAATTGAACAACATCAATTAAATCATTCTCGTTTATTTCAATTAATAACTCATTATGCTGAATTATTGACTTTTGTATTTTGCTTGCTAGTTCTGAATTAACTAATTTTTCAAGTTTTTGTAAATTATTTGCAGTCATTATTATTTATCTTTTAATTGTACCTTCTCTTCTTATTTTTTTTTGAAGTTGAAGAATTCCATACAATAAGGCCTCGGCTGAAGGTGGGCAACCTGGAACATAAATATCCACAGGAACTATTTTATCGCAACCCCTAACCACAGAATAAGAATAGTGATAGTATCCTCCGCCATTAGCGCAACTGCCCATAGAAATTACATACCTGGGTTCTGGCATTTGGTCGTAAACTTTCCTCAAAGCTGGCGCCATCTTGTTAGTTAAAGTGCCAGCTACAATCATTACATCTGATTGCCTTGGTGAAGCTCTTGGTGCCGCACCAAATCTTTCTAAATCATACCTTGGCATAGAAGTTTGCATCATCTCTACTGCGCAACAAGCCAAACCAAAAGTCATCCAATGAAGTGATCCCGTTCTTGCCCAGTTAATCAAATTATTTGTTGAGGTGGTTATGAAGCCATTTTTAGCAAAATCTTTTGCCAGGTCTTTAAATTCATCTGGAATTTTTTTTTCTTTTTCTTGATGTGAGCTAATTTTTATTCCCATTCTAAAGCTCCTTTTTTCCACTCATATATAAATCCAATTGATAGAACGCTTAAAAAAATCATCATAGACCAAAAACCTAACAGCCCAATATTTCCTAATGAAATTGCCCAAGGAAATAAAAAAGCAATTTCTAAATCAAAAATAATAAATAAAATAGCAACCAAATAAAATCTTACATCGAACTCCATTCTCGAGTCGTCAAAGGCCTCAAAACCACATTCGTACGCTGATAATTTTTCTGGATCAGGATTGTTTGGTGCAACTAAAAAATTTACCAAGACAAATCCAATGCTTAAAAATAAAGCAATAAATAAAAAAATAATAATTGATAAGTAGTCTAATAAAAAATTATATATCATGTTTTAATCAATACCTACCTCAATACATAAAGCTTGAGGATTCTTATATTAATTGTAGTTGCACTATTTATAGCACTTAACAAGTAACTGTACAGTACACAATCGTAGCACTTTATTGAAAATGATTCTCAACTAGTGGCGGGAGTGACCGGGCTCGAACCGGCGACCTCCTGCGTGACAGGCAGGCGCTCTAACCAACTGAGCTACACCCCCACTAATTTTAATGGTGGGCGGTAAAGGACTCGAACCTATGACCCTCTCGGTGTAAACGAGATGCTCTACCAACTGAGCTAACCGCCCCATTTAAAATAGAACCGAGATATACAACAAATAATTTATAATGTAAAAAATAAAAAAAATTAATTTAATTTAAGTAAAATAACTGTATTGTTGAAATATATGATTATTCAGTGCAAATTGTGCGAAAAGAGTTTCAAGGTTCCTGATTCAGCAATTACAGAAAAAGGTAGGTTAGTGCAGTGCAGCTCATGTAACAACAAATGGACGCAGTACCCAATTAAATTAGAAAAAGAAGAAAATAGAACGATCGTTAGTTTAAAAGAAAAAAATATAAACGAACCTTTGTTAAATGTAAGTAAATTAAAAACAAACGTTAAAAGAAAAATTGTAAAGAGAAAAAAAAGATTGGACATTTATTCACCTGAATATCTTGCAAAAAAACATGGTATAAAAATTATTGATCCGTCTGAATCTTCTAATGATAAATTGTTAAATACCAATCAAAAAAGAGTTAGCGGATATGGATTTTATAATTACTTAACAACATTTATTATATTGATAATTACCTTGCTTGGTGCGCTACATCTGGCTAGGGAAATTATTGATTTAAATTATCCTTATTTAACTGATTATGTAAATTATTTATTTGAGTCTCTAAATAATATAAAGGTGATAATTTCTAATTTTTTTTCAGACTATTAATTTTAATGGAAAAAAAATATAATAATGATGAAATTTTAGAAGCAATTAATTTACTTTTAAATAAAACCTCCAAAGAAAAAATTCAAGCAGTTCCAGCGGAAACAGAAAAAATTATATCTGAAGCAGAAAAATATTTAAAAAATGATCGGCTATTCTAAGTCTTTAATATTTATAAAATTTTCTGACAAATTTTTGTTGTTTTCTTTTATTTCTTTGAAGAAATTCCAGGCCAAAACCAAAACTGTATAGTCTTTATTTTTAACAATAGATTTATTTTTAATTGGAATTTGAACTCCAGGTATAAATTTTCCATGTTTAAGTTTGTTATCTTCTATAACAAAATCTATTTCATTAGAAATTCCAAAAAAATTTAAAGCAGTAGTAGCTTTAGCGGGAGAACCGTAACCAATAATTTTGGACTTAGCTTTTAGTTTTTTTAAATTACTTAAAACATTTTCTCTAATCTTGTAAACTTTTTTTCCAAAATCCTGATATGTCTTAAATTTTTTAATGCCAAAATCATCTTCTTCTTTAAGAAGTTTTTTAACTGTTTTTTCAATTTTTATATTTCTTCCTTTTTTTATAAATACTCGTAGTGAGCCTCCATGTGTTTTTATTTTTTCTGTCCTAAATATTATTCCATCAAATTGTCTGAAAAAATATACTAAAGATGTGAGTGACCAGTAATTGTAATGCTCATGGTAAATATTATCAAAAGTTAAATCTTTTAAAGTATTAAGCAGGTATTGTACTTCTAATATTATTGTCCCATTTTTTTTTAAAAGTTTAAACATGCATTCTGCCATTTCCTTTAACTTATCTGAATGGGCAAAAACATTTGCGGCAAGAATAATATCTGCATTCTTTTTTATTTTTTTTAAAACTTTTTTTTCTAAAAAACCGTTAAACGTTTTAATCTTATTTTTATTAGCGAGTTTTGCCAAATTTTTAGCAGGTTCTATACCTAAAATATTTTTAAATTTAAGATCTTTAAAAGGTTTCAGTGCCACACCATCATTACTACCAATATCAATAATGTAAGAACTTTTAGGCTTTAATTTAAAATCTTTAATATATTTAGCGGCTGCTATTTTAAAGTGATCTCTAAAAGACGATGAAGTTGAAGAAGTGTAAAGATAGTTTGAAAACATTTTTTTTGGATCAACAGCTACAGATAATTGACAATTATGGCAATTATCACAATAATTCATTTCAAGTGGATATAATTCACATTTTTCATCTTTCTTTTTTAGTAGATTGTTTGCTAAAGGTTGGTACCCCAATGAAACAACTCTTTTTAAATTCATATTTTCACAAGATCTGCAATTAAATTTGTAACTGCTTAATAATAAATCTTTTTCTTTATCATCAACAAATAAATGTTTGATTGTATGTGTAACGCCGTAATTATTATGCTCTCTTTCTCCCCTCACTAAATTTAAAAAGATTGTATCTTTAGAAAAAACCATAGTATGTGCAACATTTGGTTTTATCACAGATAGCTGTCCTTCGTTTACAACTTGTGTAACTTTTGGTGAGTTCTTATTTAGTAAATCTTGAAAAACTTCAATAATTTGACCTTTTACAAATAAACACTTTTGTTCCTGTATGGGATGATAATGATTTGCTCTGGTAGTTCCTTTTTTTGAATCTATTAAACCTATTAGATTTATTGGTTCAGTTAATTCATGGTTGCTTATTTTTCCTCTTGCATCCACATATTCGTCTTCCCCATTTTTGACGTACTCTAAGTCTTTTGGTATTTTTATTTCTGACCACTTAACTATCATTTCCTTAATACTTTCCTCTAAATTGTATAAAAATTTAAATCCTGTTTTTAAAATTTTTTTATTTGATAAAGAAAATCCAAGGTTAGGTATTTCATCATTTGTTTCTCTCAAATTTACGTTTGGATTATATTTTTTACATATTTTTGCAACTTCTTTCACTGTCACAGTATCTTTTGTTAAATTAAAAATTTCAGATTTTATGTCAGCTCTCTCTTCCATGTATTTAAAACATCGAGCAACATCAATTAAAGGTACGAGGCTTTTTACTTGTTTGCCTCCTGAAAAAAGTTTCAGTGTTCCATTCTGAGATGTTATTTTTGAAAAAAGATTTGGCATAATATCTATTCGTGCTGTGTCCAAAGAATAGCCGTAAACAGAACCAAGTCTTAAAATTATATAATTTTTATGAGAACTTTTTAGTTGTTTTTCATTCAAATCTTTTGATTTCGCATAAGAAAGTACGGGCTTTGTTTCTTCTTCTTCACCGATATTGTTTTTAACTTTTTCAATACCTTCGTAAACAACATGTGTGGAAGGTAAAATAATTTTACAACTATCATTCATTGAATCTAAAATATTTTGAGTGCCATCTTTTGCTATTAATTCAATTTTTTTATCGCTTTCTATATTGCTTTCACTTTTAACCCTGGGCACAGAAGTTACTCCAGCAAGATGATGGACTATATCTGCATCTTTTATGTGTATTTTAATTAATTCCTTGTCTAATACATCTCCGTGAACAAATTTCATGCCCCAATTCCTTAATTGATTAACTCTTTCAGAGACAAATCTATTATCAATGACAGTAATTTTATTATTCCAGCTGATTCCAGAGTATATTTTGCAAAGTTCGGTACCTATATACCCTAGTCCTCCAGTAATAATTATATTTTTTTTCATTTGATTAATATTTTTGCAATTTACTTATATTAGTTTTTATTATAACTCAATCATAATGAATATCTATGATTGTTTCATGTACTTTGACGAAGACATGCTTTTAGATTTGAGGCTAAATGTTCTAAGCAAATATGTTAAAAAATTTGTAATTACTGAGGCTACCTACACTCATAATGGTAATAAAAAAAAATTAAATTTTAATATTAATAATTTTAAAAAGTTTAAAGATAAAATAGAATATATAGTAGTCGATAGCGAACCTTCAAATATAAAAAAGATAAGTGAAAATGACGCTGAGCATATACGAGGTCAAAAATTAATTTTAAATGGTTATGCTAGAGACAACTATCAAAGAGAAGCATTGCAATTAGGATTAAAAAAATTGTTAGATGATGATTTGATTATAATCAGTGACTTAGATGAAATACCTAATTTAAGTAATATAGAGCTAAAAAATATTAATAACAAAATTATAATTTTTAAACAAAAAATGTTTTATTATAAATTAAATTTGCTTTATGAAGAGTTTAATTGGTTTGGATCTAAGGCATGTAAAAAAAAAAACTTTCTATCGCCTCAATGGTTGAGAAATATTAAATCTAAACAGTATCCAAAATGGAGATTTGATCTTTGGTTTTCAAAAAGAAAATATAACAATAATTTTTATGTAGAAGATGGGGGGTGGCATTTTACATGTATACGTACTGCGCAAGATTTAGAAAAAAAACTATTAAATTTTGCCCATCATTATGAATTTGAAGAAAGTGGTTTAAAAAAAAATGACTTAGAAAAATTGATTAATGAAAAAAGAGTTATGTATGACCACAATGTTGATCAAAAAGGATACAAATGGTCGGGAAAATCAAAATTAAAAAAAATTAATGATAATTTACTTCCAAGTTATGTACTACACAATGTTGAAAAATACAAAAATTGGTTGGACTAATTAATATTAATTTGTTGTTTTTGATTATCTTTTTTTGCTATTTGTTCTACCTCAACCCACTCAGTTCTTTTCAAAGATTTTGTTAACGCAATTTTAAGAACTTCATCTACATTTTGTACTGGAATAATCTCCATACTCTTCTTTATAACATCCGGTACCTCGACAAGATCTTTTTTATTTTCAAATGGTACTAATACTTTTTTAATTCCAGCTCTGTGAGCCGCAAGCAATTTTTCTTTTAACCCACCAATCGGAAGCACTATTCCTCGAAGAGTTATCTCTCCCGTCATCGCAACATTTTTATCGACTGGAATTTCAGTGATAGCTGAAACTATTGACGTCACCATTCCTATGCCAGCTGAAGGTCCATCTTTTGGTGTTGCCCCTTCTGGGACATGAATATGAAAATCTTTTTTTTCAAAAACTGGAGGTATAATTCCATATTCTAAACTTTTAGATCTAATATAAGATTTAGCAGCTTTTACGGATTCTTGCATTACTTCCCCGAGTTTTCCTGTGATTTGCATCTTTCCTTTGCCTGGCATTATCACTGTCTCAATTTTTAATATTTCACCACCTACTTCTGTCCAAGCTAAACCTGTCACTACTCCAATTCTGTCTTCCTGTTCTATTTCTCCATATTTAAATTTTTCTACGCCTAAAAAATCTGAGAGCTCTTTTTCAGTTATTGGGTTGTTAACTTTTTCATCTCCATCTAATTTTTTGACTATTTTCCTAGCAATTTTAGATATTTCTCTTTCTAGATTTCTCACACCTGCTTCTCTAGTGTAATTTCTTATAATTTGTTTATTTATTTCTTCATTAATTCCCCATTCATTTTTTTTAAGACCGTTATTTTCACTTTGTCTAGGTATTAAATATTTTTGAGCAATATTAACTTTTTCGGTTTCAGTATAGCCAGGCAATCTAATTACTTCCATTCTGTCTAATAGGGGTGGCAGAATATTCAATGTATTTGCAGTAGTTACAAACATGACATCAGACAAGTCGTAATCTACTTCTAAGTAATGATCATTAAATTCTTTATTTTGCTCAGGATCAAGAGCCTCTAATAGTGCCGATGATGGGTCTCCTCTATAGTCATTTCCGACTTTATCTATTTCGTCTAATAAAAATAATGGATTCTTAGTTCCGGCTTTTTTCATCATTTGTATAATTTTTCCGGGCAACGAACCTATATATGTTTTTCTGTGACCTCTTATTTCAGCCTCATCCCTTATGCCGCCTAATGAAATTCTTATAAATTTTCTACCCGTAGCTTTTGCTATTGATTTTCCTAGTGAAGTTTTTCCAACCCCTGGAGGACCCACTAAACATAATATAGGTCCTTTTAATTTTTGTATTCTTTTTTGAACAGCTAGAAATTCAATAATTCTTTCTTTTACTTTTTCTAAACCAAAATGATCTTCATCTAATATCTTTTGTGCATCTTTAAGGTCATTATTAATTTTACTTTTTTTACTCCAAGGTAAATCTGTCATCCATTCTAAATAGTTTCTCACAACTGTTGCTTCGGCTGACATCGGGCTCATAGATTTTAACTTCTTTAATTCTGAGAAACATTTTTCCTGTACTGGCTTAGGCATCCTTGCTTTTTCAATAGCTTTGTTAATGCTTGTTATCTCATCTTTTCCCTCATCTATTTCACCTAATTCTTTTTGAATTGCTTTCAACTGTTCATTTAAATAATATTCTCTTTGGGTTTTTTCCATTTGATTTTTAACCCTTCCCCTAATTTTTTTTTCGACAGATATTAAGCTTGTTTCTTTGTCCACATATTCATAGATTTTTTCTAGTCTTTTTTTAATGTCTAAAATTTCAAGAAGTTCTTGTTTTTGTAAAATTTCAATATTAAGATTTGATGCAATATTGTCAGCTATGAGGCCGGCATCTTTTAGTTTTTTTATACTTTCTATTGACTCGTTTAAATCTTTTTTATTTAAGATAAGTAATTTTTCAAATTTTTTAGACAGACTATTTGCGTATAATTCTGTTTCTTTTGTAGCTATAGTTTGATTTAAAACCTCATGATCACACTTAAGATATTGTGCATCGTCTTCGTTAACCTCTAATATTTTTACTCTTTTTTTTCCCTCTACTAAAACTTTTACTGTTCCATCTGGTAATTTTAATAATTGAAGAACTTTACTCAAACAACCGTAGCTAAAAATGTCTTTTTCCTTTGGGTTGTCAGTGTCTGAGTTTTTTTGTGTAACTAATATTATTGATTTGTCTGACTCCATCGCTTTTTGTAGAGCTTTGATTGACTTCTCTCTACCTACAAACAAAGGTACTAGCATTGAAGGGAATATAACAATATCCCTTAGTGGAAGTAGTGGTTTAAGATTTTTAATCGCCATGATGCTATTATATGGTAATTAACATTAATATATCAAGCTTCTAATTTAAATTTAAGCTACTGATGTTGATTCTTTTTTGCCATATGTGACTATTGGCTCTGTACTGTCTGCGACAACTTTCTTATCAACAGTAATTTTTTCGGCGTTTTCTAACTCTGGAAGAACAAACATAGTTTTTAAAAGTATACTTTCAAGAATCGACCTTAGTCCTCGAGCTCCAGTTTTTTTAACGATAGCTTTTTTTGCAATTTGCGACAAAGCGTCTTCGGTAAATTCTAGTTCAACATTTTCATATTCAAATAATCTTTGATATTGCTTTATAAGTGAATTTTTAGGTTCTTTTAAAATTCTAATTAAAGAATCTTCCTTTAAATCATTTAATGTAGCAATTATTGGCATTCTGCCTATAAATTCTGGAATTAAACCATATCTTATTAGATCTTCTGGCTCTAAATTTTTCATGGTTTCTGATAAAGAAACTGCTTCGTGACTTTTTACTTTAGCTCCAAAACCTATTGAAGATCCTTTGCCTCTATTATCAATAATTTTTTCTAATCCCGCAAAAGCCCCTCCGCAAATAAATAAAATATTAGTTGTGTCTACTTGTAAAAATTCTTGTTGTGGGTGTTTTCTACCACCTTGAGGAGGTACACTTGCAATAGTCCCTTCCATAATTTTTAGCAAAGCTTGTTGAACGCCTTCGCCAGAAACATCTCTAGTGATAGAGGGGTTTTCAGATTTTCTACTTATTTTATCTACTTCATCAATATAAACTATTCCTCTTTGAGCTTTTTCTACATTGTAGTCAGCTGCTTGAAGTAATTTTAGTATAATATTTTCCACGTCCTCACCAACATACCCTGCTTCCGTAAGAGTTGTTGCGTCAGCCATTGTGAAAGGCACATCTAATATTCTAGCAAGAGTTTGAGCTAATAAGGTTTTTCCACAACCGGTTGGTCCTACTAATAAAATATTCGATTTTGATAGTTCGACATCTTTATTGTTTTTTGTTTCATGGTTTAATCTTTTATAATGGTTGTGTACAGCTACTGACAAAACTTCTTTCGCTGTAGTTTGCCCTATTACATACTCATCTAAAACAGTACAAATTTCTTTAGGAGTTGGAACGCCGTCTTGGTGTTTAATTACAGAGCTTTTATTTTCTTCTTTGATTATATCCATACAAAGCTCAACGCACTCATCGCAAATAAAGACTGTGGGTCCCGCAATAAGTTTTCTAACTTCGTGTTGGCTTTTTCCGCAAAAGGAACAGTATAAAATATTTTTTTTATTTTTTTCAGTCATATCGAATCATTAAAAATATAATAAGACTTGAGAATCTGTATATCAAGTATAAGTTGTTATATGCGGCTAGATGTAGTGGTTTATTTTCTCTTCTCAACAACAGTGTCTATTAGACCAAAATTTTTAGCCTCATCTGCTGTCATGAAGTAGTCTCTTTCCAAAGCTTTAGCAATTTCATCAGCTGATTTTTCCGTGTGTTTGGCGTAAATTTTATTAAGTCTATCTTTTAAAGAAAGAATTTCTTTAGCATGTATTTGTATATCGGTTGCCTGACCTTGAAATCCAGCAGATGGTTGGTGAACCATTATTCTAGAATTGGGTAGAGAAAATCTCTTTCCTTTTTCTCCAGCGGCTAATAAGAAAGATCCCATTGAAGAAGCTTGGCCTATGCATAGTGTTGAAACAGGAGAGTTAATATATTGCATTGTGTCATATATTCCTAAGCCTGCCGTAACAAGGCCTCCCGGACTATTGATGTAAAAATTAATTTCTTTTTTAGGATTTTCTGATTCAAGAAACAGCATTTGCGCTGTAACCAATGAAGCTACACTGTCGTTAACGGGACCAACCAGGAAAACTATTCTTTCCTTTAATAATCTCGAATAAATATCGTAGGCTCTCTCTCCTTTGTTTGTTTGCTCAACAACCATAGGAACTAAATTGTTCATTTGATCTTCAATTGAATTACGACTCATAAGGATTATTTTATACAACTAAAACAGACTTTTTACTATTTTTTTGTTTTTGTTTTTTTAGTTGTTGTGGTTTTCTTTAAGTTTTTATCAATAGACTTTGATTTAACAGATTTATTAATTATCTGTTCAGCCTCTTGCATGGATAGGTTTTTGACGTTTATTTTTATTTTAGACTTAAGCAAAGTAATTATTTTGTTTTCATAAATAGCTCCTTGTAAACTTTGTGCAGCATTTGGATTTTTTTTATAGTAATCCATCACCATTTTTTCTTGACCAGGCATACCTTGAATTTGTTTATTTATTTCTGCGTTTATTTCATTTTCAGAAACTTTAATATTATTTTTTAATCCAAACTCGTTTAAAATTAAACCAAGTTTTATTCGAGATCTTGCTAACTTTTCATTGTTTAATTTATGCTTTTCTATCTCTTCTTGTTTTAAATTTTTTGTCATTGATGCTAATTCACTAGCAATGAGATTCTCAGGTAATTCAAAATCATGTAATTTTTCAACTTGTTCTAAAATTTCTTTTTTAGTGTGTGCGTCTAATGCTTGTGTATATTGAGAAGAAATTTGTTTTTCTACTAAATTTTTTAAGTCCGTTAAATCTTTCGCACCCATATTTTTTGCAAAGTTGTCGTCGATTATAGTTTTCTCCGCTTTTTTTACATTTAAAATATTGCACTCAAACTTTGCTTTTTTATTAGCTAGTTCTTTTTTTGGATGGTTTTCAGGTAAGTTTACCTCTACAATTTTTTTTTCATTTTTTTTAATACCGATTAATTGTTCGTCAAAACCTTTTAAAAATAAATCCTTACCCAATTCAATTTGAACACCCTTGCCTTCACATCCCTCAAATTTATTTCCGTCTACAGTTGCGGAGTAATTGAATATAATTAAATCATTTAGCTTTGACTTTTCATCTTTTTCTTTATCAGAAAAATTTTTATGATCTTTAGCAATTTCATCTATTTTTAATTCAATAGTTTTTTGATCAACAGAAATTTTATAATCGGTTGCTTTAAAATTTTCAAAAGATTTTAATTTAATTTCAGGTAAGGAATCTACTTCTAGTGTGTAACTAAGATCTTTGCCTTCTCCAAAAATTTTAAGATCAATTTTAGGCTGACCAACTACTTTAATTTTATTTTCTTCTAGTGCTTTTGTTGAGGTGTCTTTTAATATTTTGTCGACCACTTCGCCGTAAGCTGCTTTTCCAAACTGACGTTTAATCACAGCCGGAGGTACTTTGCCGGGTCTAAAACCTTTTAAACTGATTTCAGATTGTAATTCTATAAGACGTTTATCTAACTCTAGTTTTATAGTTTTTTTATCAACTATAATTGATAAATTAGTTCTTAAACCTTTTTTAGACTTTATTTCTACTTTCATTTTTTTTCTATTGGTGGGCAAGAAGAGACTCGAACTCTTAAGCCTTGCGGCACTAGTTCCTAAGACTAGCGCGTATACCAATTCCGCCACTTGCCCATTTTATCTATAACTTTAAACTTATTATTGTACATTTATATATTAGAGTAAAGTTTAAGAGGTGTTTGTATATTATTTGCGTTTTTTTTCTAGTGATTTTTTGATTAAATAATATGGTATTTATCTTAAATTTAACTTAATTGTGTTATATAAATAATTTTACATTTCTATGCAAGAATATTTAGATAACAATTTACTAGATCATTTTAAAAAATTAAATATTAAAAAGGGTGATAACATTGTTGTTCATGCAGACTTAACAAGATTTGGTATATTTGATAAGAATTTAACAGATAAGATTATATCAAATTTGCTTGGAATTATCGGTAAGAATGGTTCTTTAATTATGCCATCATATATTTTGGGTGTCTCAAATAGTTACTTATATAATATTACAAAATTTACAAACAAAACCAATGTCAGCTTGCTATCAAAAGTTTTTTTTAAAAATTACAATGTTTTTAAAAGTAAATCATTGCTTCATTCCCATATAGGGATGGGTAAAGATTCAAAATTTTTATTAAAAACACCTATGAATAAATCTTTTGGGAAAAATACTGACTTTTATTATATGCAGAAAAATAAATTTAAACTAGTTCTTTTGGGTTGCACACCACAACAAGGTGCAACATATCTGCATCACGTTGAGGCTATATTTGGTGTTCCTTATAGAAAATGGCTTAAAATTAAAAAAAATATATTAATAAATAAAAAAAAACGAGTAATTAAATATGAATACTTTGCTCGAAAAACAGATCTATATAAGACAAATTTAAATTATTTTTTTGACTATTTAAAAACTAAAAATATAAAAATATATAAAGTTAAATTAAGATTTGGTTTTAGTTTCTGTGTACCGTTAATTAAATTACATAAAATCACGATAAAAATATTAAAACAAAATCCTTATATACTTGTAAAATGAGTAAAGATTATTTTTTAAATAAAATTAAAAAAAATTCTAAAATTTTTAAGAATATGATTGCGCTTGAAATTGGAAGTGACAAAATTTCTTATGCAGAATTTTGGAATAAAATTCAATTTTTAGCTTCAATTATTTTTAAAATTAAAAAAAATTCAAAAGTAGTTATATCTGGAGAAAAAAGTTTATTATCTTACGTTTCCATGTTCAGTGTTTTGCTGGCAGGTGGAACCTACATACCCATAGCATCTAAAACACCTGTAAAAAGACTAAATAAAATTTTAAAACTTGTAAAACCATCAATTGTAATTGGTTCAATATCTTTTACTAAAAATATCTCTAATAAAAACATTAAAATAATAAATAATTTTAGTTATAAAAATTTTAATATTAAAAATATAATTAAATTTGATAAAATAATTTCAAATAAAATTGCTTATATAATTTTTACCTCTGGTTCTTCTGGGGAGCCCAAAGGTGTCATGATATCAAGAAACTCATTAAGTTCTTATTTAAAATGGTTAATACCTACGTTAAAAATATATCCTAAAAAAAAATGTTCTCAATTTCCAGATATGAGTTTTGATTTAAGTGTAGCTGATATATACGCAACACTTTGTGGTGGTGGCACTCTAGTTCCAGCTTATAATAGTTATTACGAAATGTATCCTGGAAGACTAATAAAGAATTATAAAATAACACATCTTGTTTGTGTTCCAAGCTACATAGATTTAATGATAAATTCGGGTGATTTAAAATCAAATAATCTAAAATCTTTAGAAAATATTTTTTTCTGTGGCGAACCTTTGGTAAAATATCAAGTTAGTTCAATTTTCAAGGCTAAAAAAAGTATAAATGTAATTAATGCTTACGGTCCAACAGAAGCAACCTGTTCTTGCACATATAAAAAGATAACTCATAAAAACTTTTCAAATTTTTCAAAAACAAGCATGTCAATAGGAAAGCCCATTCCAGGAACTAAAATATTTTTAAGAAGAAATAATAAAAATAATTTTACTGAAGGTGAAATGTTTATTTCAAGTACACAGGTAGGTAGTGGATATTTTAATAGAAAAAATAATAAAGAAAAATTTTTTTTTAGTAAAAATAAAAAAACACTATTTAAAACGGGTGACTACGCAATAAGATTCAATAAGGAATTATATTTTAAAAATAGAATTGACAATCAGGTTAAAATAAAAGGTCACAGAATAGAATTAGATGAAATTAATTTTAATTTACAAAAAATTGGATTTAAAAAAGTGTCAAGTATTGTTTTTAAAAATAATATATTTTCTTTTATATCGACCAATAGACATGTTAAACAAGCTATAATAACTAAGAAGTTAAGCAAAATACTACCGGACTATATGATACCCAAAAATTTTCTTGTTATTAAGCAATTTCCTTTAAATAAAAATAAAAAAATCGATAATTTAAAACTTATAGAAATCTTAAAAAAAAGTATCTAAAAGATTAATATGAACAATAAAAAACAGACAGCCGTTTTTATAGGAAGTTCTATCTTATTAGACTCATGTGTTGAAGCTTCTAAAAATTTATTTAATAAAATCTATATTGTTACAGATGAAATTAAATTAATAAAAAAATATAAAAAGAATTACAAAATTATCAAATTTGAAAATCTACACAAATATAATTTTGATTACTTGTTTAGCATATTAAATAAAAGAATAATTAGCGATAAAATTTTAAAAAAAATAAATCTCTTAGCGATTAATTTTCATGACGGACCGTTGCCTAAATATGCTGGCTTATATAGCTCCACCTGGGCTTTGCTTAATAATGAAAAATATCATGGTTGTTGTTGGCATAAGGTTGAAACCAAAATTGATACTGGTGAAATTCTTGAATCAATTAAATTTAAGATAAATTATAATGATACTGCTTATAAAGTGGATACTAAAAGCACTTATCTTGGAAAAAAACTATTTGAAAAAATTATTTTCAGAATAAAAAAAAATAATCTTAAAGGAGTTAAACAAAATAAAAAATTAAGAAGATATTTTGGAAATAAGAATTTTTTAAAATTACCTTCTTGTGGTTTTATAAATTACCAAAAACCTTTTAAAGAAAATTTTAATCTTTTTAAAGCATTAAACTTTAGCGAAAAGAAAGAAAATAAATTATCTAAATTTAAAATACTTATAAATGACAAGCCTTTTATTGTAAACAAATTACAATTAATTAATCTCAAAAATAAAGAAGATTTTAAAATTGGTTATATAAAAATTTTAAACAAAGAATTGATAATTATGAAGTGTAAAAATTATCTTTTAAAAGTTAATTTTTACAATCCTAACAATTTAAAGCTTAGAAGCTCTCATCAGATTATTTCAAATAAAAAATTCTCCCAATTTGCTAAATTTGGTTTAAACAGTTCAGCGTTAAAAAAGAAAAGATCAAAAAAACTACATATTAAAAACAATGTCTACTCATATTTCAAAAAAAGTGAAAAAAAACTAACTAACATGATTGTTCAATTGATTAATTCAACTTTTAAAAACATAAAAAGCAACTCTTCACGAATCAAAACTCTAGGACTGGGTAAACATATAGAATGGGATAGCTTGGGACATATGAAATATCTACATAATATTGAAAGAAAATTTAAAATTAAAATCAATGAAAAAAATATTGATTATTTTAATAATGTCACTGATACAATCATTTATCTTTCACGTATTAAAAATAAATAACTATATTCGAATTAATTTATGTTTTACCAATATTTTACAAATTGTTTTTGTCATTTTGATATTTAATTTAATATATTTAGAAATAGCTTCTAAATCATTTTTCCCATCCGCATATTGTATAAAATTTTTAAGATCAATATAATTTAACTTATCTTTCTTGCCCAAAACTGAGTATAAACCTTTTTTATTCATTTGCGGTTCACATAAAATTGTACTTATTGGTATAATTTTATTTAAAAGAATATTAATTGCTTTTTTTACAACTTGATATCCCCCGTTAACACCTTTTTGAGTTACAACATTAAAATCATCTAATGAGGTGTGATACTCTGGGTATTCCCCATACTTAGTTCTAAAAACTGATGCTATAGGCAAATCAACACCGGGGGAGTTATACTGTCTTTCATCAGATCCTCTTTTTAAAAAAGAGTAAGTTTTAAAATTTATCTTTAAAACATTAAATGCTTTTTTTAATGCCTTGTCAGCTTGTGTATTACCATATTTAGAATACATGCATGAATACTCTCTATCATCTCCTATACAACTTAAATTATAACCACCAATTAAGTTTTTTTTTAAGCTATGCCAATTTTTATTTATATAGGTAATAGAGCCTATAGTTTCTGGTATAAAAATAAATCTGATTGATTTTTTTAGGTTTTTAAATTTTTTGAAATTATCAATTAATCCCATAGAAACAATTGACCCAGATAATTCATTATTAGCCATTGAGGGATGACATATATACGTTGATACTAATATTTCTTGAGTTGACTTACCTTTAAGCAAAAGTTCACCATAAGTTAGATGTCCCTTTTTTTTAAAACTTGAATCAATCTTGACTTTAAATTTGTCCTGATTTTTATAATTCTTATCAATATCTGTTTTTTGACTGTGTGTAATACAAAATCCCCAATTTTTTTTGTAATAAGAGGTGACATATGGAATCGCATTCTTCTTATTTGGAAGTGAGTAAATATGCTCAAAAAGTTCTTTTTTGGTTAATTTTTTATTTACAGGAAAAGAATAATTAACTACATGCAGATTATTATTTTTAAAATCTATAATTTTATTATTATATTTATCGACTACATAAGCATTATTTATATTCCACTCGGGTGGAATAATCCAGTCAAACACTTTTTTTCCCGAGGGTACTTCTTTAATTTTTAAATTAGAAAAATTTTTCTTAATTATTTTTAAAGTTTTTCTAACACCATTTCCTGTAATGCTTCTACATATTGGAAATAGTTGATGCTTAGCTTGATTATAATATTTTTTTATGGTCATTTATTTTATCTTTTTAATATTAATTTTTAAGTAAATTATTGTATAAAATATTATAAGACTAAAAAACCAATACTTACAAAACACACCATTATATCTATTAAATAATGCTGGCAAAATTAAGATTGAGAAACATAGATTTATGGCTGTAGATGTTAAATAATTGCAATCTTCGAAAAAATTTATCGATTTTAGACGTTTAAATAAATTCATATGTAAGTGAAAATTATCTGGTTTTAATGGTGATTTTTTTAAATAAATTTTTCTAAAAAATGAAAAAAAAACTTCATAGAAGAGATAAAAAACTAATATGCTGAAAAAAAAAGATGATATTTCAGGATTTAAATTATTTGTTTTAATCAGATTTAAAGCTGTAAGACCACCAAAAAAATAAGCTCCGCTATCTCCAAGAAACATTTTTGATTTTGGAAAATTGAATAATAAAAAAGAAACCAATATGATAATTTCTCCACTAATTATAATGTTAATTGGAGATTGTCCGCTTGAAGAGTTTATAAAAAGCAAGACCCCATTTATTATAATTAAATGAATACAAAGCAATCCATTAAATCCATCAATTAAATTAGCTCCATTAATTAAAAATAAAAAACATAATAATAAAAAAAGAGTATTAAAAAAGCTTATTTGAAGCCAAGTATTTAAAAAACTTATGTCAATTCTCTCAATGTTAATTTGAAAAAAAATTAAAAAAAGAGAAATGGTTATAATCATAAAAATTAATCTAATTGTTGGATTGAAATTTATTTTTATATCTTCTAAGAATCCTATCAAAAATAAAAAGAAGCCCAGTATCAAGTAATCAGCCAACAGTTCTTTAAAAAGTAAATTATAAAAAATTATAAACAACCCAAAAGTAACTATGCCTAATAACCCTCCTGCCCTTGGTACTGCTATCTTGTGAAATGATTGTGGTTTTTTAAAATCTTTATCTAAAAGAATGCCTCTGTAAATTTTACCTGAAAATTTTTGAATCAACAATGTTGCAAAAAAACATAGCAATGCAAAAATTGATAAAAAACTTAACACTATAGATTCGATTTTCATTTATTTCTAATTTTTGTTATTTTTTTTAAATATATAAATTCCAAGAAGTATTACAACCAATGAAAGCAAAACTTTCCAAGTTATGACCTCATCCATTAAAAAATATCCAAAAATTATTCCAAATATTGGGATCAAATAGGCTACTTGTGTTTGAAACACTAAGCCATTAACAGTTAAAATTCTAAATCTAATCATCCAAGCTAATCCTGTTGCAACCACCCCTAGATATAAGAGGGATAAAGTTGACGCTAAAGTTGGGCTAGAATTCCAAGGTGTTTCGAGCATCAAAGATAGTGGTAATAAAAAAATTACTGACCATAAGGTAGTGGATGTTGTAACATTTTCGTTAACACTGTTTTTTAATTTAATAGTAAGAAGTCCACCGATACAGTAAAAAGTTGAACCAAGTATTGTGATAAGAGCATAAAAATAGTTATCACTGTTTATAATAACTTTGTCAAAAAACAATATAACAATTCCACTGAACCCTATTAAAACACCTAAAGATTTTAGATATGATAATTTTTCATTTTCTGTGAAAAAATGAGCAAGTATCGATCCGCTTAACGGAGTTGTGCTCATTAAAATAGCAGCAAGGTAGCTATTGATTTTTGCCGTTCCTATAGCTATCAAAACAAACGGGATAGCTATATTGCACAATCCTATTAAGGCATAACTATGCCAATTTTTACTAAAAGCCTCTATTTTGATATTCTTAAATCTACATAATAAAAATAAAGGAATACTTGCAAAAATAACCCTTACAAGTGCTAAAGTAAAAGGCTCATATGAATAAGTTGCAATTTTTATATTAAAAAAAGCCGAACCCCAAATAATCGAGAGTAAAAGTAAAAGAGAGAGATCTTTTGTGTTTGCTTCTCTCATTTCAAGCCTGGATTGTATTATGTTTAAGGTGCATAGCTGTCATTACTATATATTATTATATTGAAAAACTTTACTCAGTTATGTTGAATACATCTTTTAATAAAAAATACAAATTAAACTTACTAAAGGAATTTAAATATGAGCACGAAAGACATCTTAAAATTAATAAAAGATAAAGAAATAGAATTTGTTGATCTAAGGTTTACTGATCCAAAAGGAAAGCTTCAACATTTAACTATGGACTCTACTATTGTAGATGAAGATATGTTTGAACAAGGTGTTTTTTTCGACGGCTCTTCTATAGCGGGGTGGAAGGCAATTAATGAATCTGATATGATTTTAAAACCAGACACCTCTAGAACTATAATTGATCCCTTTAATTCTCATACTACATTAAATATTTTTTGTGACATTTTAGATGCTGTCAAAAAAGATCCTTATGAAAGAGATCCTAGAGGTACTGCAAAAAAAGCAGAGGCATATTTGAAACAAACAGGAATTGGAGATAAAGCATATTTTGGTCCTGAGCCAGAATTTTTTGTTTTCGACGATGTGAGATTTAAAAATGATATGAATGAAACAAGTTTTATGATTGATAGCTCAGAAGGACCATATAATACTGGAAAAAAATATGAAAACGGAAATATGGCTCATAGACCTGGAATTAAAGGTGGTTATTTTCCAGTTCCTCCCGTTGATAGCGCACAAGATATGCGTGGTGAATATTTAAAAGCTTTAAAAGACATGGGTGTTAAGGTTGAAAAGCATCACCACGAAGTTGCTCCAAGCCAACATGAGCTAGGGATGTATTTTGGAACACTTACTGAAATGGCTGATAATGTTCAGCTTTACAAGTATGCAGTGCACATGGTCACACATTCTTTTGGAAAGACTGCAACATTTATGCCAAAACCAGTTAAAGGCGATAATGGTTCTGGAATGCATTGTCATCAATCAATATGGAAAGGATCAACTCCAACTTTTATGGGTAAAGAGTATGCTGGGTTATCTAAAATTGCATTATATTATATTGGCGGTATATTAAAACACGCAAAAGCAATTAATGCTTTTGCAAATGCAACAACTAATAGTTACAAAAGACTTATTCCAGGATTTGAAGCGCCGGTTATCCTCGCTTACTCAGCAAGGAATAGATCTGCTTCATGTAGAATACCAATAATAAACAATCCTAAAGCAGCAAGAATGGAAATAAGATTTCCAGATGCAGCTGGAAATCCATATTTAACATTTGCTTCGATGTTAATGGCTGGAATAGATGGAATAAAAAATAAGATAGATCCAGGTAAAGCTTTTGATAAAGATTTATATTCTTTATCTGAAACGGAAGTAAAACAACTTCCCACTGTATGTGGTTCATTAAGAGAAGCTATGGAATCTTTAGATAAAGATCGAAAATTTTTAACGGAAGGCAGTGTTTTTACTGATGATCAAATTGATGCTTACATAGATTTAAAATTCCAAGAAATATATAAATTTGAACATACGCCTCACCCAATAGAGTTTGAAATGTATTATAGTGGATAGCAACTAACTATTATTATTGATTAATTTTATAAAAATAAAGATTTAGTTAGACTTTAAATGATTCACCACAACCGCATCGTTCTGTTTCGTTTGGATTTTTAAATATAAATTGTGATGAAAATTTTTCTTTTTTATAATCCATCTCTGTCCCTAACAGATACATGATAGCCTTTGGATCGATTAAAACTTTTACACCCTTGTGATCAATAACTTCCTCGTTTGGCTTAATATCCTTGGCATATTCCATGACATAAGACATTCCTGCACATCCACCTGTTTTAACTCCGACTCTTACAGCTATTGCATTATTGTCCGCGGAAGACATAATTTCTTTAATTCTATTTACAGCATTTTCACTAAGTTTTATAACTTGTTTGTTCATAGGTTTAGCTCCAGTTTTGCTGCCTCCGACATTTTGTCTTTACTCCAAGGTGGTTCCCATACTAATTTTAGATCAACTTCAGAAACCCCTTCTACATTCATTATATTGTCTTTAACCATTTTTGGCAAACTTTCAGCAACTGGGCAGTTTGGTGATGTTAATGTCATTTCTACATTAACTTTACTGTCGTTTAGGACCTCAATTTTATAAATTAGTCCTAATTCATAAATATTAACAGGTATTTCCGGGTCATAAATTTTTTTAATTTCAGAGATTATTGTTTCTTTTAATTTAGTCATGTTTGCCTTCTAAAGCAGAAGTAAGCGTGTGCCAAGCCATTGTTGCGCATTTTACACGCATTGGAAATTTTTTTACACCTGACAAGGACATTATAGTAGTTATCTGATCTTCGTTTAAACTGTTTACAGATATCTTAGCTTCATTTTTAATCACATTTAAAAAATCACCAATAATTTTTTTTGATACGTTGAAATTTTTACCTTTAATAATCTCTGTAAGAATTGACGCAGAAGCTAATGAAATTGCACACCCCTCACCCTCAAAACTAACATTTTCTACAACGTCATCAACATTAAGCTTTAAATAAATATGTACCTTATCACCACAAAGTGGGTTGTGCCCTTTGGCATCACGATTAAACTTTAAGCATTTACCCTTGTTTCTAGGATTTTTTCCGTGATCTAAAATAATTTCTTGATATAATTCTTTTAGCTCCATCTAAATATTAAATACTTTCTTGCATTTATCAATTGCCTTACACAAGATATCAATATCATCTTTTGTATTATAAACTCCAAAAGAAGCCCTTGCTGTAGCAGGGACCCCTAGTTTTTCATGAAAAATTTGACAACAATGATGCCCGGCTCTTATCGCAACGCCATCATCATCTAAAATTGTTGCTATATCATGTGGGTGTACTCCTTTTATTGTAAAACAAATAACAGATCCTCTATCTTTAGGATTTCCAATTATGTTAACGGAATTATTTTTTTTTAACTTCTCTAAACCATACTCCATTATTTCATTCTCATGCTGAAGAATATTTTCGATACCTAGCTTTTCAATAAAATTTATTGATTCTAAAAACCCAACTACCTCTGCAGTTTGCCCTGTACCTGCCTCAAATTTAGTAGGTCCTTCAGCATAAGTTATATAATCTTTTTTTACTTCATTTATCATTCCTCCTCCACCTTGGTAAGGTGGTAAAATATCTAGCCATTTTTTTTTCATATAAAGAATTCCCAATCCATTCGGTCCATACATTTTATGACATGAAATTGCGTAGAAATCACAACCCAGCTCTTGCATATCTATTTTTAAATGTGGAGCTCCTTGTGTGCCATCAACTAAAACTGGTATTTGCTTTGTTTTAGCTAAGTCTACTATTTTTTTTAAAGGAGTAATTGCTCCGGTAACATTAGATAAATGTGTGATTGCAATAATCTTAGTTTTATTGCTTATAAGATTTTTAACAGAGTCGATATCTATTTCACCGTTTAAATTTACTTTGGCAAATTTAATATTTACATCTTTTTTTTTTCTTAAAAAATCCCATGGCACATAGTTTGAATGATGTTCCAGCTCTGTGGTTAATATCTCATCATCTTTTTTCAAAAATTTTTCTCCAAAAGATGAAGCAACAAGATTAATTGCGTCTGTTGCACCTTTTGTAAAAATAATTTCTTCTTCACTTTGAGCGTTAAGATAATTTTTGACTTTTATCCTAGTTTCTTCATATCTATTTGTAGCTTTAACAGCTAAAGAATGAACGCCTCTTCCTACATTTGAATACTCTGTTTCATAAAAATTAGATATTCTATCAATTACTATTTTTGGTTTTTGTGATGAGTTTGCGCTATCTAGATATACCAAAGGGTTCCCGTTGATTTTTTGATTAAATATAGGAAACTGAGATTTTATATTTCTAATATCCATAAATTTGACTGTCTAATTTTTTTTCCATAAATTTTTTAATTTCCATATTTGATATTTTTTCTAGAATTTCAAATAAAAAGGCTTTAGTTAACAATTCTATAGCGCTTTCTCTACTTATTCCTCTGGTCATTAGATAATAAATGGAATCTTCATTCATACTTCCCGAGGTTGACCCGTGGGAACATTTAACATCGTCTGCATAAATTTCTAATTCAGGCTTTGCATTGAATTCTGAAGAATTATCTAATAATAAGGCTTTACTTAGTTGGTAGGCATCTGTTTTTTGAGCAATATTTTTCACAAATATTTTACCTTGATAAACGCTTTTAGAGTTTTTTTTTAAAACAGTTTTTATTTTCTGATAACTTTTACAGTTTGGTTTTAAATGATTTAATTGAGTTTTTATTTCCTGATGATTGTCTTTATCTAAAAATAAAGCTGATTGTATTGTACAATTTGCTTCTTGCCCATTAATATCTATGTCTTGATCTATCTTATTAAAATTTAATCCCGATGTTAAAATACAATCATTGTAATGTGAGTTTTTATCTAATTTACATTTAACAAATTTATAATAAAAACCTTTGCTTTTGCATCCTTGTACAGTGAAATTTTTCAAAATAGAATTTAGTCCGATTTCAATGTGTGTGTGATTATTAAAAATAAAATTATATTTTGAAACATCTGTATTAAATTCAATTAAATTTAATTCAGCATTTTTATTTAAAGTAATAAGGTTTTTGTTATTAATAATTCTGTCTTTTAAATTATCTAAAAAATGATTGTAGATTATTAGTGGTTTTTTAAATTTATAATTGCTAGCGACCTCTAAAGCATACCCTCCTTCATGCAGAGCATTGTTGAGATTGATTAGAGAGTTGTGAGCATGCGTTTTTTTTATTTCTGCCTCATTATAACTTCTTAAATTAATTTGCTTTTTATCTTCATGTTCGAAACCACTAGATTTTAAAATTCCGTTAATTAAAATAATAAAATTATGATCAAAATCTTTTATAAATTCTATGTTATTATCTAAATCTAATACTTGATTTGATTTTAATTCACTAAAGTTATCTTCAATGATTTTATTAAAATCAGTAAACTTCCATTCTTCTAATCTTTTAGTTGGAAAACCTTTTGTGTTAAAAATTTTTAAATTCTCTTCTCTTACTTTTTTTTCTTCCAAAGAAATATGTTTTAAATTGTCAATATTTAATTCTAAATTCGTTATCATAATTATAAATTTATATAACCTGATTTTTCCAACTCTTTTCCGAGCTCACTATTTCCAGTTTTTATTATTTTTCCTTGTGACAATACATGAACAAAATCTGGTTTAATATAATCTAACAGTCTTTGATAGTGTGTGATAATAAGAAAACAATTTTTTTTTGTTTTTGAAGTGTTGACGCCTTTGGCAACTATTTTTAAAGCGTCTATATCGAGCCCTGAGTCTGTTTCATCTAGAATTACCAGTTTGGGTTCTAATAATTTCATTTGTAAAATTTCGTTTTTTTTCTTTTCACCGCCAGAAAACCCAACGTTTAATTGTCTAGAAAGAAATTTTTCATCTATCCCTAGTTCTTTCGCTTTTTCTTTGACTAATTTTATAAATGTTAAAGTATCTATTTCTTTTTCTCCTCTGGATTTTTTTATAGAATTTAGAGATGTTTTTAAAAAATTATTCATATTCACGCCAGGAATTTCTAAGGGATATTGAAATGCAAGAAAAATACCTTTTTGGGCTCTCTCTTCTATTGAAATATTCTCTAAGTTTTGACCTTCAAAAATAATTTTGCCTGTTACATCGTAGCCAGGTTTGCCAGACAAAATATTAGCTAAAGTGCTTTTACCAGATCCGTTCGGTCCCATGATGGCATGAACTTCGCCTGCTTTTATATTCAAGTTTAGCCCATTTAATATGGGTTTATCGTTAACACTTGTTTTAAGATTATCAATTTCTAACATTATCCGACGCTTCCTTCCAAGCTTATTGCAACCAGCTTTTGTGCTTCAACTGCAAACTCCATGGGTAATTGTTGCAAAACCTCTTTGCAAAACCCATTTACGATCAAACTAACAGCTTCCTCTTGGTTCATACCTCTTTGATTGCAATAAAAAAGTTGTTCTTCATTTATTTTTGTAGTTGTCGCCTCGTGCTCTATTGTTGATGACGAATTTTTATTTTTTATATACGGTACAGTGTGAGCACCACACTTGTTGCCCATTAATAAAGAGTCGCATTGAGTATAGTTTCTCGAGTTTGTCGCTTTAGTATTTATATCAACCAGTCCTCTGTATGTATTGTCAGCTTTTCCAGCAGAGATTCCTTTAGAGATAATTTTACTTTTAGTGTTTTTACCTAAATGTATCATTTTAGTTCCAGTGTCGGCTTTTTGATAATTATTAGTAATTGCAATCGAATAAAATTCTCCGACTGAATTATCTCCTTGTAATATGCAGCTGGGGTATTTCCATGTTATGGCAGATCCTGTTTCTACTTGAGTCCAAGATATTTTAGAATTTTTTCCTCGGCAAGCTCCTCTTTTGGTTACAAAATTATAAATACCACCTATTCCATTTTCATCTCCAGGGTACCAGTTTTGAACAGTTGAATATTTTATTTCTGCGTCGTCCAAGGCTATAAGCTCAACATTTGCGGCATGTAATTGATTTTCATCTCTCATTGGCGCGGTGCATCCTTCCAAATAACTTACATAGCTTCCTTTGTCTGCGATAATTAAAGTACGTTCAAATTGGCCAGTTTCTGATGAATTAATTCTAAAATATGTAGAGAGTTCCATTGGACATCTGACATTTGGTGGTATGTAAACAAATGAACCGTCGGTAAAAACAGCTGAATTTAAAGTTGCAAAATAATGATCACTAATTGGTATGACTGAACCCAAATATTTTTTTACTAAATCTGGATGATTGATGATTGCTTCAGATATTGGGCAGAAAATAATTCCTTTTTTATTTAATTCATCCTTAAAAGTTGTTGCAACCGATACAGAATCAAAAACAGCGTCTACGGCAACACCACTTAATTTTTTTTGCTCTAGCAAGGGAATTCCAAGTTTTTTATAAGTTTCTAAAAGTTTAGGATCTACTTCTTCAAGACTTTTTGGTTTATCAGATGCTGATTTAGGAGCAGAGTAGTAATATAAGTTTTGATAATCAATTTTAGGGTATTTAGGTTTTTGCCAATTGGGTTCTTTTAAACTTTTTAACCTATTATATGCTTTTAGTCTCCATTCTAACATCCATTTAGGTTCTTTTTTAATGTTAGAAATAAATTTAATAGTCTCTTCATTTAAACCTCTTGGAGACTTAATACTTTCTATATCAGTGGTAAACCCATACTTATATTCAGAATTTTTATCTATATCTTTTTGTGTTTTCATTTTATAAGCTTTTACTTTTATTAACTAAGTCCTCTAATTTTTTATTTTCAAAAAAACTATTGATATGATTGTCTAAATCATCCCATAGATTGTGGGTGATACATTTCATTGTTTTGTGGTTGCATCCTTTTTTAGAATCTTTTTTACAATTTAATGTTTTTACATTTTCATCTACAGCATAAATAATGTTTGATAATTTGATTTCAGAAGCGGGCTTAACTAGTGTATAGCCTCCGTTTGAACCTCTGGAACTTTTAACTAGATTTCTATCTTTTAATTTTAAAAATAATTGCTCTAAGTAGGACAGAGATATTTTTTGCCTTAGAGATATTTCTGACAGGCTGACTGGTTTTTCTTTAGCATAGGAAGCTAAATCGGCCATGGCCATAACGGCATATCTTCCTTTTGTGTTTAATTTCATAAATTATGCATGTATTATAACAATAATTTACTAATTCCTAGTAAATTACTAGGAATTAAAAAAATAAAATTGCCACATCAAAACGTGTTATATATCTATTCTTTTTTTGAAAATAATTATCATTATTAATAAATGAAACCAAAAAGCACAGAGATATTTATACCGGGTCCCGTTGGAAGGCTTGAGTGCAAGTATTATAAAAATCCTAAGTTCGGTTCTCCAATAGCTGTAGTTTTGCAGCCACATCCACAATATGGTGGCTCAATGAATAATAAAGTTGTTCAAATTATTTATAATACTTTTTTAAAAAATGGTTTTTCAGTTTTAAGAATAAATTTTAGAGGTGTTGGAAAAAGTGACGGAATATTTGATAACGGCCAAGGTGAGTTATCGGATGCAGCTGCAGCCTTAGACTGGATAGAGAGAGAAAATTTAGATTATAGCCAATGTTGGGTGTCAGGTTTTTCATTTGGTGCATTAATTTGTATGCAATTAATTATGAGAAGACCAGAGGTAAATAATTTTTTAATTGTTTCCCCTCAACCAAATGTTTATGATTTTTCTTTCCTCGCGCCTTGCCCTACTTCAGGTCAAGTAATATATGGTGATAAAGATGAATTAGTTGACAAAGAAAGTACCAATGAATTACACAACAGATTAAAAAATCAAAAAGGTATTTCTGTTTTGTTCTCTAAAATTTCTGAAGCAAATCATTTCTTTAAAAATAAAGAGGAAGAATTAAATATAGAAATTCAAAAATATATTAAAGAAAAAACTGCTCTTATATAATTTTGAATATTGTTCCACCTAAACAGGGTTTTACAACTCCTGTTGTTTCAGGATAAGTAAGTGATTTTTTTAATAATGATCTTATAGCTAAATAAGCAAAAGCTTGTGACTCAATAAAATCACCGTTAATGTTATAATCATCTATATATTGGGTTTTAATTTTAGATAAATCTTTTATCCTTTTTAAAAAAAATTTATTTTTTCGTCCACCTCCACATAAAATAATTTTTTTAGGAGATTCCTCAAATATTTTGATTGCATTAGTGATTGTCCTTACTGTTAGTTCTGATAAAGTGGTGACTGAATCATCTAATGATATTCCCTTTATTAAAGAAAGACTAAAATCATTAACATCTAAAGTTTTTGGATAAGATTGTTTATAAAAAGGATCAGCCAAATAACTTTCCACTATTATTTCTTTAGTAGAACCTCTGAAAGCAATATCGCCATCTTTATCAAATTTTATTTTATTGTTAGATTTAATTTTTAAAAATTTATCGATTAAATAATTGCCCGGCCCACAATCAAAACTTATGATGTTTTTTTTTTTATCTATATATGTGATGTTTGAAATTCCTCCTATATTCAAATACAGAGTGGGTAAATCCAGGTTTAACTTTTTATTTATAAGTCTATGATAAATTGGACTAAGTGGAGCTCCATTGCCGCCTTCTTTAATGTCGTTTGCTCTAAAATTATTTACCACACTAATATTCGTTAAGTCTTTAAGCATTTTTCCATCTCCCAATTGTTTGGAAATTTTTTCTTCAAAATTATGATAAATAGTTTGTCCATGAAAGCCGATTACATCTATCTTTTCTTTTTTTAGATTACTCTTTTTAATTGTTTCTAGAACTGCTGTTGCATGTAATTCTGTAATTTTTTTTTCTAGCTTTAAAATCAAATTTTTATTTTTATCTAGGTCATGTTTGGAATTTATAGCATCCTTTAATTTGCTTATTTCTGCATTTGTATCCTCGCTATAAATTGTATAAAAATCTTCTAATATTTCAAGTTTGTCTTCTCCGTCTGATTGTATAATTGAGGCATCTATGCCGTCACCCGACGTACCGCTCATTAAACCAATTGCTGTGTAGAGTTTTGACATAATATATATTTAATTTACAATAATTATTGTGTAATAGTAATTTTTAAGCAAAGAATCTATGAAAAACAATTTTTTATCTGACATTATTGACAGGGATTTTTTTCATCAGTGTACTGACAGGGAAAAATTAGAAAAAATCTCTAATGCAGGACCTATTAAAGCATACATAGGATTTGATTGCACAGCTCCTAGCTTGCATGTTGGTAGCTTGTTGCAAATTATGTGTCTGCGACTACTACAAAAGCATGGACACCAGCCTATAGTACTGTTGGGTGGTGGAACAACTTTAATTGGAGACCCTTCAGGTAAAGACGCTACAAGAAAAATGCTTGAAGATAAAACTATTAATAAAAATATTAAAAAAATAGAAAACATATTTAAAAAATTATTAAACTTTAAAAATAAAAAAACAAAACCGATTTTTGTAAATAACGCAGACTGGTTAGCTAAATTAAAATATATTGATTTTTTAAGAAATATTGGCAAACATTTTACGCTCAATAAAATGTTAAGTTTTGAAAGTGTAAAAATGAGGCTAGATCGAGAGCAATCATTAAGCTACATGGAATTTAATTACATGATTTTACAAGCTTATGATTTTTATAAATTAAATGAAAAATATAATTGTATTTTACAAATTGGTGGCTCGGATCAATGGGGCAACATTGTTAGTGGAGTAGAATTGATTAGAAAAATTAAACAAAAAGAATCTTTAGGGCTTACTACTCCTTTGATAACATTAGCCTCTGGAGCAAAAATGGGAAAGTCAGAGAAAGGTGCTATATGGCTTGATCCGTATTTGATTTCACCCTACGATTATTGGCAATTTTGGAGAAATACTGCAGATGAAGATGTAAAAAAATTTTTAAAATATTTTACAGAAATAGAAATCAATCAAATAAATGAAATTATTAAAAATGAAAAAAACATTAATAATCTTAAAATTTTATTAGCAAATGAAACCACAAAAATTTTACATGGAGAAAAAGCCTCATTAGATTCTGAAAAAACTGCAAGAGAAACTTTTCAAGGCGATGGTTTAGGAGTAAATCTACCAGAAATTAAAGTTTCAAAAACTGAGATTAAAATAGGACTAAATATTTTAGATATTTTATCTAATAACTCGATAGTTTCTTCAAAAAGTGAGGCAAGAAGAACAATACAAAGTAAAGGTATTAAAATAAATAATAAATTAATTGAAGATGAAAAAAAAATAATAAATATAGATGATTTTGGAAATGATAATTTTATTAAATTATCTTGTGGGAAAAAAAAACATTATCTAATAAAATTGATTTAATTTTTTTTTCTTTTCTCTAGTGCTTTAGTGATAAATCTTGGTGTAAGAGTTTTTATTGGGTTTACGCTTGTTTTAATCTTACCTGGTAGACCTTTCATTTTAAAACTTACACCGAATAAACCCTCACCTATTTCTTTTGGTATCAGAATATCACCGAGTAAAGGTATTTTCGATATTAATCTGTTAAGATTTCGAGCAGGTACCATTGTACCTCTAATACTAGATAGTCCGTTTTTATTTTCTATGTACCCATCCATTAAAATAGAAATACTTGGTCCTATTGCAAAAAGTTCATTAATAGTTAACATTTTTTTATTCGACGAAAATTTTATTTCCAATTCATCGAAAGAAATTCCCGCTCCCATTAACAAATCTCCTACACCGCTAAGGTCTGCTAGTGCTAATAGTTTAGCAAAAGCAGGTGCATCAACAACTTTAAAGCTATTAATATTCAAATTGGACACGCTGTTACCTTTGTCATCAAAAGATGATGTAAACAACAATTTTCCACCCTCTATACTTTTAAAAAAACTGTAATCAGCTAAGATTGGTTTCTGCAAGTCAGAGAAGATTTCTAATATTTTCTTATTATTTATTTTGTCTTCTTTTAAAGTAATGTCAAGAAATTCATTTTCTGAAAAATCACTTTTAGAATTTATTTTTACAAATTTACCATTTTTAATTTTTCCAATTAAATTAAAATTACTTAATGGAATAGAAAGTTTCGTAATTATATTTTTTAGATTTATTTTAACGTCTTTATTAATATTGTTAAAATTTAATTT
>Ga0114997_10000174_pt1 | contig 48681 bp, 28 predicted proteins | sample ArcticOcean_MG_C_2_FD_87045 | JGI IMG/M metagenome (GOLD analysis project Ga0114997, IMG submission 87045) | Marine microbial communities from western Arctic Ocean - ArcticOcean_MG_CB4_136 | ecosystem: Environmental > Aquatic > Marine > Oceanic | place: Arctic Ocean: Canada Basin | collected... | reverse complement strand
TATCTTTATAGAAACCATTAACCAATGAAAAAGCTAATTGTTAAGTATTCAATTGAATTCTTTGTAATTGTATTTAGTATCTCTGTTTCGTTTTTTGTAGAAAATCTTAGAGTGGAAAATGAAAATGAGAACCAAAGAAGACTAATTAAGCAAAGCCTTTTACAAGAATTAAAATCTGGTGATGAGTATTTGAAGTGGAGAAAGAATAGCTTTGAAATAGATTTAAAAGCTATTAAGTTAATTCTAAAAGACGACTCTCCGTTGGACTCTATATTTTCTAATGTATCGGAAGCAGGCTTTTCAAATCCGTTTATCATTCCTAGAAATTTCAACCCTCCATCATCAGTATACAATTCACTTGTTAATGATGGCACCATTAATCTTATAAAATCTCAGGAAGTGAAATCATTAATTGAGGACACCTATGTTTTTTGGACTAAAACAATTCAAGATTGGGCTGACGATGAAGGATTAATTGCAGAAAAAATAAAGTTCTACATTATGGAAAACTATTCCGAGTTTTATCTCAAAGACATCTACACAAAAACTGATAAGGCTATTATGTTGGAATTCAAAAATATTGTGCAAAATGACTCTAAACTTAAAGCCTACCTTAAAGCCAAGAAGGGGCCAATGATTACTAAACTGAATTCTTTGCAAAATTATTACACTGACAGTAGAGAAAGTTTGATTTCTGCATTAGAGGAATCACTAAAATGATTGATTCAAACATCATTCTCAGCCAGCTTCTTCAGAGTATCCACAAGATTATGGTAATCCTCCTTTGAATCATATTTCACATTCTCCTGAACATAGGCTTCAATTTTAGAAATAAATGCCTTGTGTCCCTCAAAGGAGTCATCCGAATTGTTAATCCTCCGAAACTCCTCAACCACGGTATCTGAAAAATATTTCCGATAATGGTTGAGTAGTTGCGAGTCACCTTCTTGAAACTTAGGTGTATTGTTGGAACTGTCCATAACTATACAAAGTTTACGTTTCTGGTTGAAATAATTCGAGGATGAAGGGATTTGTTTTGCACAAGTTTCCCCCAATTAGGCATTACAAATAGTGGTTTAGGCTGCAACTTTCCCCCAAAGCCTTCCAACCAACACCTAGCGATAGATGCGGTTGAAAAGTGGTAAGGTTTGTGGTGGAATTTTTCATCACTGTGTCAATTTATAAAGGCTTTATTAGCTCACTAACTCCAGGTGTATTCCATATCCAATTAGGTATTTTCAAAGGAGTGTAGAATCCTGTTTGGTAGTATTGCTTCTTTGAATGAAGCTCAGTGTGGACCAGGCTCATTAATTTACCATGATCGTATTGTAGACCCAAATGATAGCAGTGAACAGATAATACTTACTAAGAAGAACTGTTTGAAGTATTTCAAGTTAATGCCAAAACTAATAAAAATTCTCCACCCTTAGTGAATTAGTATCATCCGAAGTATTGCTTGAGTCCAATTTAATTTTGTGTAATGAATTTAACCTACGCACAAGTCAAGAGGCTGTACAAGAAGAAAAAGTACAAGTACTCTGTTGGTGCGTATCAGTGGATTCAACTGGGTATACGTTCAGATTTTGCTGACGGTATACATTTTAAATAATTTTTCACGTAACGAGAAGAGTCTGAATGATTCAATGAAAAGCATATTATTTGCTTGTATTTTTAACGTCGATGATCTTAAAATTTTGGGTGCTGGGTTTAAAAGTAGTCTCGATTATAATATTTTTGAAACTTTATGCTCACTGTATTTCTTTTTGTATTCGGATGGCGATAAGTCAAATTGCTTTTTAAATGCAGTGCTAAAATGTTTTTGACTTGAAAAGCCAATGCTATAGCATATCTCTGTGATTAATAATTGGCTTTTCTGGAGAAGCTGTGCAGCACGCTTAAGTCTAATTTTTCTAATAAATCCATCGCTGGGCTCACCAGTGATTGCTTTTATTTTTCTCAATAAGGTACTGGGGCTCATGGCTAATTCGGAGGAAAATTCTTTAATATTAAATTTATCATTAGACATGTTTTCTTCTACTACTTTGATGGCCTTATCTATAAACTCTTGATCACGTGAGGTTGTGGTTATTTCCGATGGCTCAATGGAAATTTTTTGCTGATATTGATTCCTGAGACTATCTCGATAGGCCAGGGTATTCACTATTTTAAAGTTTAATATTTTTTCATTGAATGGCTTGGTTATGTAATCATCAGCACCGGATTTTAAGCCTTCTATCTCAGATTCCTCTCCATATTTTGCTGTAAGGAGTAGGACTGGTAAATGTGAGGTACTTATATTAGATTTCACCATTTTACAAAAGGAGATACCATCCATTATTGGCATCATGATATCAGAGATAATAAGGTCTATTGATTCATTATTTTTAAGAATTTCTAAACCTTCTTTTCCGTTATTAGCTATTTCAATATTATAATTTTCTTTCAATAGACTATACATGAGCTCACACAAGTCAAAATTATCCTCTACTATTAGGATAGTATGTTTTTCTATATTGAATTGGGTTGTCTTTAGTTCGTATTTTTGATATTTTAAGGAGGATATTTTACTTTTTTCTTTTAAATAATTTAAGGCTTTATCCGCTGAATGATGTTTTTCATGCTGCTCAAGATATGATTCACCTAAAGGAATAGTTACTATGAATTTACTACCTTTTCCCAATTCGCTTTCAACTTCAATTTTACCTTTGTGTAGTTTCACTAAAGATTGTGTCAAAGATAAACCAATACCTGTGCCTTCAGCTTCATAATTGATATCATTACTCTGGTAGAAACGGTCGAAAATATTGATTAATTGGGATTTTTCTACTCCGATACCTGTATCTGAGACCTCAATTTTGATGTATTTTTCATGCGCTTGATCCGACACGCAAAATACATTTAGTAGCACATCTCCACCATTTGGTGTGTATTTAAAGGCATTAGAAAGCAAATTACTGATAATTTTATAAAGCTTATCTTCATCATACCAAGTTATGATGGGGTCATGGCTGCACATCAGTTGATAATTAATGTTAGTAGCCTTCGCATATTCAAGAAAATGGTCTGATAGATTTACAATAGATCCAATAATATCGCCTTCTCGCGCTCTTAGTTCTAAATTGCCAGTTTCTATTTTTCTAAATTGCAGGAGTTGATTAATCAATTGATTCAGTCTGTGGCCATTTTCATAAATTAAGGCATGAGTTTTTTGAATTTGAGGAGTGAGTCCTTGTGATTTGATAAGTTGTTCAATAGGTGCTAGAATGAGTGTTAAAGGAGTTTTTAACTCGTGAGAAATATTAGTGAAAAATTTCAATTTCAACTCATTAGATTGCTTAATTTTCGAATTTAGTTGTTGTAATTGATCTCTTTGACTTTGGATTTCACCTTTTTGCTTTTGAAGGCCAAAGTTTGCTTTCTCTAAATCTTGGGTTCGATCATTTACAATTTGCTCAAGTTTTGTTTTTTGTTTTTTGATACTACTTAGCCTTAATTTCACATAAAGAACAGTTAACCAAATGGGAATCTGTAAAATGATCAAAAGAAACCACCAACTAGTCCAAAAAGGGGAATCAATGACAATTTGAAGCTCAGCTTCATTGGTCCAATAATTATCAGCTGTGAAAGCTTTTACTTTAAATGTATATTTACCTGGAGGAACTTTAGTGTACGTTGCGCTTTGAGTATTTTTGGTTTGTATCCAATCGTTATCGTATCCTTCTAGCTTATAATAATATTCGAGATCACTTGATTTTTCAAAATCAATACCAATAAAATTAAAGTCGATTAATTCTTCTTGATAGCTCAATATAATTTTTGATGTATACTCAATATCCTTCTTTAGAATTATTCTATCTCCGTATTTAAGACCCGTTTCAATCTTTTTATTCATTACTTTTAATCCATTTATGAAAATTGGGATTATTTTTTTGTTAAAATGTATGCTATCAGGATGAAAAAAATTTAATCCTTTTTCACCTCCAAAATATAAAGTACCATCATTTGATTGTGCAAATGAATTTATAATGAAAGCCCCATTCTGAATGCCTTCTTCAGTTCCTAATTTGAATATATTATTGGTAGTCAAATTAATCATGGATATGCCCTCATCTGTAGCTAGCCATAATCTTTTGTGATTGTCTTCTACAATGCTTTTAATTGAGTTGCCAGAGAGACCATTCTTTAGCTTATATCTTTCAAATTTTAAGTTCTTTAATCCATTTTTAATATCGAAAGTGTCATGTTGATTATATTTAACGGGTAAGTTTTTAATTTTATTTAATCCAAAATCAGTTCCAATCCAAATACTTCCATTACTGTCCTTATAAATACAATTGATATTATTATTACTGATACTTGTTTCGTTGAGCGGATCACTAATATATTCTTGGATTTTTTCTTTTTTGTTAATATCGAATATAATCAGACCATTATTAGATGCTGCGCCCCACATTAAACCCTCATCATCGATAAAAAACCTATCTAGATTCAAATCTTTAATATAAATTTTTTCTTGCTGTTTTAAGATGTCATAAGTGCGAAGATTATTACCTAATAACCAATAGTTATTTTCACTGTTATAATTAAAATTCACAAATTCATTAAATTTAGCCGACACTGGATTAATATTAATAATAGGTTTAGTTGGGTTGAGGAGGGCATCATTAAAAGTGTAGATATACTCATAGGTGGTTACTGAGATTTTATTTTCAATTGCTATGAGTTCGGTAATATCAAGATCATCTTGTTCAAGAATTATTTTTTGTATCTTTTTAGGTTGTGAAAAGAAATTCCCTTCACCTGTTGAAATTACGTTTAAACCTGAAATATTGGGATTATTGAAGGATTCATAGGCAATGAGGATTTTTTTATTTTCCAAAGGCAGAATTCTTTTAACTTTTGTAGTCATATAGCCTACTTCATTCGTTAAGTTTTTGTAATAAGCAATTTTTTTACTGAATCTTGTTGCTAAAAAGTCTATTCCGGTTTCCTCATGGCCGAGCCATAAATTATTATGGTCATCAAATGTAATTTTATTAATGAACCCTGAAGATAAACCTGTTTTATGTTGATTATTTTCAGCGTCGAATTGCTCAATTATTTTGCCATTGCTACTGAGTAAAATAATACCCAAATCTGAAATAGAACACCAAATATTACCTTCATAATCTATTGTTATATCTCGAATTTCGTTGTTTTCTAATTTGATTTTTTTAGGTGATATTTCATTTTTATTTTTGTAATACAAACCTCTTGTACTCGCAAACCACATATTTCCTTGGTTGTCTCTAAGGATTTTTTTCACTATTATGTTATTTATGCTCTGACTTTCATTGGGTTCAAGCAAATAAGGTTTCAAGGGTTTTCCTGACTCCTTTGTGTAGACACCTTTATTGGCAGTACATATCCAAAGCTGGTTTTTTTCAGGATCTAAAAGGGCAGTGCTAATGCCAGTATTATTGATGAAGGAATATTTAAAATTAGTGTTTGGAACAATTTGTATTTTGTTAAATACACCTTTTTTGCGAGCATAAGTGTAGACTCCTTTATTAGTAAAAAACCAATTTTCATCACCAATAATTTTCATATGATCAATACTAATATTTGTATCATTGAATAAGATTTTGGTTTCGAATGTGCCTTCATGATAAAGGGTCAAGTCTTTTTTGGTGAGTATCCAAATTCCACCGTATTTATTTCTTTCAAGGTCAACGATGCTAGTAGAAGAGATTGGTTCACTCCGGAAGTTGAGCATTTGATTTCCATCGTATCGATTGAGACCTCTTTTAGTAGCAATCCACATATATCCCAAATCATCTTGGAGAATATCAGTGATATGATCGTTTGACAGGCCTTTTTGCTGTCCTATGTGCTTAAATTCTATATTATATTGTTGAGCTGAAAGTGAATTTAGGTATACTGGTATAAATAAAATATTTATGAATAGAATCCTAAATAGAGGCATTTTAAATTTTTTATTGAATTTTTTTTTTGTTCTAAAAATCACCAATAAATTATTTAATTTTTTTGAAATTATTATATTTAAGAACTTACGCGAAGTATAAAATGGAGTCATTTCAAAAATAATATTTTAACTATAGATTTAGTATTTAAATTAATTCACTTAGAGATTTATTAGTTTCTAAAGAGGTAGACTTTGCAAATAAAATAAAACATAAATCAATAAAACTTTGCTTAATTTAAAGTAAACGTAAATTAAAAAAAAACAATTAATAAGGGATCATAAAAAATCTTGTTAAAAGTTAAATTGAATTTTAGGAGTACCAAAATGCACTTATGGAGAACTATTTCTTTGTCCAAAGACTTTATTTTTGAGCTAAATATTGGATCAACTAATGTTACAGACAAGAAGTCTTAAATTACATATCTTCTGTACTTTTTTAAAATGCATAATCTTCCTCTTGGGGACAGGCTCTTTGCATGCTCAGTCTTTGTTTCATGCATATCACACCAAAGTAGCTCAAACAGCGACGGATTATGTTGGCAAGTATGCTGACCTAATTATAGTTGTTGGTGAAGGGAAACAGCTTGAATTTACTCGTCAAACCAATTATGCACCTTTGTGGCATGTTTTAGATAAGAGTTATAGGGTTGATGAGTTTTTTCCAGAACGAACACCTGATTATTCATTTGAATATAGTTTTGTTAGGTTGTTAGAAGAAGGCCCAGATAAAATTGTGGTGCATTGGCGATATGTTCCAGACATATCATTGCTGAAGAAAGCCAATGAAAATATTGATCCATTATTTATTCAAGGCTTTACTAATGTTGTCCATGAAATATTCACTATTTATCCTTCTGGTAAGGTCTCACGAGAAGTTTTAGATGCAAGATCCACTTCGATTGATGCTTGGGAAAACCCTAAGATTAGGCATGAGCAAATACTTTTTTTGAATGAAGACGGTATCGACCATGGGAAGGTAGGTTGGAGTGAAATGGAAGAACCAAAACTCAAATTAATACCTAAAAGCAAAGTAATAGAACCATTTATGAATAATTCTTTAGTTTCATTTTCGTTTGACGAGGGTGGGGGTGACTTTGGGATTTTCCCATATGAGGATTGGCGTGATATTAGAGAAGTAATTTACGGCCAAACGGTTGATAACGAAAATCATGAGTTGGTTCCTATAGAGGGTCATGGTGCGCTTTATAAGAAGGGAGTATCAGGTACGGCTCTGGCATTCGATGGGTATTACACGGGTGTAATTACTGATCGAGAAATCGCAAATAAATCCTCTTTTTCAATTGAAGGTTGGATTGCACTCGATGTGTACCCTTTCAACGAGGCACCTATTATCCACAAATCATCTCAATTCGGTAAAAAAGGATTCTATGTGGGAATAGATGCATATGGACATCCATTTATTACAATAAATGGAACAAAAATAGAAGCCGATCTGATCCTGCCATTATACACTTGGTCTCATATAGTAGCAACGGTAAATCAAAATACCATGAAATTATACGTGGATGGTCAAGAAGTAGCAACTGCAACTTTCGAGGGAACTGTAGATTGGATGGGGTTACCATTGATGGTAGGGATCAATGACTCAAAAAGAAGAGGCACAGATTATGTTCGTACTAAACAACAAAATATTCCTTTTATTTATGGTATACAGGGATTAATTGATGAAGTTAAACTGAGGGATGAAGCCTTATCATCACAAGATGTAAAAGCATCTTTTGAAGCTTTTTTGCCTAATGAAAGAAAATCCGAATTAAAAAAGGCAGTCCTTCCAGGAGAAGTAGGTCTGGTAGACAATTTTGGTGCAACCTATAAAAAATTAAGTCATCATGAGATTTGGGATCGTATGTGGCGCTTAACCGAGTACTCCGATATCGTTGTGAAATTTGAGGATAATCCTGCAAGTATTGTCTATTGGCACGGGACTAATTATGCGGCTAACTATGTAGTTGATAATAACCGATGGATGGCCGATCAGAGCACTGAGATTTGGGGTAAATATGGATGTTCTGAGCACATGGCCGACAAACAGGGCCGTCACAGCTATGCGAGACTTATAGAAAACAATGCCGCACGAGTCGTGGTTCATTGGCGATATCCATGCGTTGATGTCGGCTATGTATGCGGTAACAAGCGTAATTGGTCGGACGAATACCATACAATCTATCCCGACGGTACTGCGATAAGGAAAGTAATTTTCAATAATTCTACGAGTCCTGGTTTTCAGGATATTCAATTTTTCACAAATCCAGGAGAGTCCGCTTTAGATGTGGTTCATATGAATGCAGTTATGGTGGCTAACACCGAAGGAAAGATTACTGAATTACAATGGAAGAAGCCAAATAAAAATCCGGAACAGCCCCTTAAGGATGCGACTATTGAATGGTTAAATTCTAAGTCTGAGTATAAAATATTTGCGATTTTCCAGGGTCCTGGCATCAGTACTTGGGGTGATTTTGAACAGTCAAAATATACCGATGATCCATTTGCAGGCCCATGGAACCATTGGCCCATTAGTTTGATACCATCCGATGGAAGATATGCCGTTGCGCAAGATCGTGTGACTCATTTTGCTTTGGGAGCTAATGATAATGCAAAAAATCATGGCTCTATGGTTCATTATGGGTTTACAAAAAATAAAATAGCCGCCGTAATACCTTTTGCTCGATATTGGCAAAACCCTCCAGCTGTATCAAGTATGCGAGGTGGGCAAAGTTTGGGATTTATTAAGGAAGAAAAGGCTTATTATTTCCAAAATTCGGATAATAATTCTCTTAGTTTCACAATCAAAGCAGATGAGAGTTCTCCAGTAATTAATCCTGTTTTTGTTTTTAAAAATAGTAATAATAAAAACTTAAAAATTAAAATAAATGAAAAAAATTTATCGTCAAATGACGACTTTAAAATAGGAAGAGCTTATGATGAGAATGGGCGACCCAAAATTATTATATGGATGAAATTGACAAGTATGGAGCCTCTAAAAGTTGAAGTAGAAGGTTTGTAGATGGTAATTTATTTTGGCAAATCGTAAGAAGAAGGCTGAGTAATTCTATTAAATTTTTCAAAAAAAATATCAGATTTAGGCAGCTTAAAATAAAAATATAAAAAATGAATAATATCAAAGAGAAATTAATGATACTAGGTATTATAATTTTAGTCAGTACATCAATTCGCGGATTGCATGCTCAAGCAAGATCATCATTTTATACTAAGGGTATAGGATGGCAGGAAACGATCACTAACTCTATAAAATCTTTCCATTTCGAACGAGAAAGGCTTAATACTATCCTAATAGATGAGAGTATAATTGATCTGGGTGATTGGTATTCAGTTGGACCATTTTTTGGTGAACCTGAGAAGTTATTTAGCATAGAATTCGAGCCAGAGAGAAATAAGGATTTGGATCAGATATTTGAAGGAGGGCAAAAATGGATGGCACATCCTGATTGGAAAGACGGTATGCTTCATTTTTTCGAAGGTATGGCAATTGAGGTTAATTATGTCCGGCGGACTATTCAGTTGTCACAAGATATGGATATTCTGGCTTATGTGAGTAGTGATGATGGTTTGCATTTATGGCTGAATGATGAGTTGATATTTAAAAATAATACGGACCGAGGATTAGAACCCAATCAGGAGTTTATTCCTTTAAAACTCAAGAAAGGCTTAAATAGTGTAATGCTTAAAATCAATAACCGGGGTAATCCTCAAGGCTTTTTCTTTTCTCTATTGCCATCTGCGGATGTTTACAGGATCGAAATGGAAAAAATATGGACCCAATTAGCGATCGATTTTCCCGATGACCATTCTATATTCCAGATAGAAAGAGAAAAAAAGGATGGCATTTGGAATTCTCAAGTACACGCATATGATGAAATTAAAATTATTGAAAATTATATAAATAAGATAAAACGGATACCTTCAATAGCAGTTTACAGCGAAAATTATCTCAAATCTGCCAGTGGAAAAATTGATATTGACATAATTAGAGGGCTTTATTACCTCACTTGTAAATTTGATAACATTCTTTATCTCGATGATTCACATGAAAAAAATGATGAGGCATGGAATGACTACAAGTCCAAATTTAAATCACAGGCACTTGAGGTGGCTGCATTTCTTACAATGGAGAAAAATAAAGAACAGCTTTCTAAAGCATCTAAAAAGTTAGATGATATTTTCAATAACATCCCTTTACGTTTGCCTTCAGGATTGAACTCTAATGGTCGATTTGGGGCTTATTATACAAGCCTGAAATATGATTTAGAATGGGATAAACACTGGCGTATTGGTGATCATGCGGATATTGTAGTTGATTTTGAAAAGGCAGGATATAAATTTGTTTTCTGGAGAGGCACTAGTTACATTCCCTGCTGGGTAACCAAAACAGGTATTTGGTATACCAATGAATTTGTAGAGCGTAGAGGGTTTCACAGTGCCAATACAGAGGGTTGCGTTGAGCCTATGTCTGATAAACAATGTCGTTATTCTCATGTCCGAATTATAGAAAATACCGATGCAAGAGTAGTTATTCATTGGCGTTATGCACCAATTGATGTAAACTATCAGCATCCCTTTACGGATCCTAACACAGGTTGGAGTGATTGGGTAGACGAGGTGTATACGATTTATCCTTCCGGGATATCAGTCAGAAAAATAACGATACAAACAAATCGTCCGGATCTATGGACAGAATTTCAGGAAGCCATCGTGATTAATCAGCCTGGAACCATGCCTGAAGATAATATCGAATTAGGTGCCATGTCTTTGGCTAATATGCAAGGGCAAAGTAAGACCTATTATTGGACTGAGGAAGGAGCACCTGAATTTGATAATGCACCTGAATTTGCATCTATTTTCAAAGTTAATCTTAAAGCTCCTTATTCACCTTTCGCTCTTGTGACACCTCCTGATGGAGACGGGCTCATAACTTCGTATCTTGGTCACGCCCCCAGCTCCAACTTTCATTTTTGGAATCATTGGCCTGTATCTCAGGATGCGAGCGATGGTAGAATTGCACTATCAGCTGCAAGACCTTCTCACTCGTCTCTTGGTCATATCGGTTTAACAGGAATGGCGGATACTGAATGGAAGCCTTTCAAATTAGAAGGTAAGAAAGTGACTAAAATAATGCTACATGGAATGACAGATGAGTCCGTTGAGAATCTCGTTCCTTTGGGAAAATCATGGTTATCATCACCTGAATTGATTTTGAATAGTTCTGGTTATATAAGTCAAGGTTATGATCCTTCTCAAGCGGCTTACCTAATCAACAAAAGTTCATCTGATAATTTAAATCCATTGTCACTAACGATAAATGCCAGTAAAAATTCACCTTTAGTTAACCCTGCCTTTGTGATTAAAAACTGGATAAATACTGATGCAGTTGTAAAAATGAATGGTATTACCTTAAAAAAGTCTATTGATTATCAAATAGGGTATGATAAAACATTCAATGGAAATAATCTGATTATTTGGCTCGAAATGCAATCTGAATCAATCCTTAATTTACGAATTGAATAATTGAATAATAGAATATTTACTGCATAATGAGTAGCGAAAAAAATTATGAATCTATAAAGTTTTTAACTGGATATCATTTTTACAAATAAAATAAATAGGGGTTTATAATATGAAGCAGCTTTTTATCATCTTAATAATAACCGCCATATCTAATATTGGATGGTCTCAGCAATTTGATATTGGCGAAATTGAAAATGCAAAGTACAAAATATATTTACCTGAAAATTGGAATGGGGGATTGGTTATGTATGCTCATGGTTATGAAACGATTGGCGAAGAGGGAGAAATATTTGAAGAAGTCATTGATGATTTTATGAAAATTTTTACTTCCAGAGGCTACGCTTATGCGGCATCAAACTTTCGGAAGCAGGGATTAGTTATTAAAGAAGGGATAGATGATACGGAGGCTTTAAGGGCATATTTTGCAAAAAAATATGGGAATCCAAATCTATGTTTTATTACTGGCCACTCTATGGGTGGAATAATCTCATTGGCTTCGATCGAGAAATTTCCAGCGCTCTATGATGGTGCTTTACCTCTTTGTGGTTGGCTGGCTCCAGTTCATTTTTTAACAAAGAGAGCATTGGATATGTTAGTGACTTATGATTACCTTTTTGGAAGTAATGATGGTGAAATTATAGCTGGAGAAGAATTTATTGAGCAAGAAGAGATACAAGTTCGATTAGATAGAAAACCAAAATTAGCTGCACTTTTTAGTACTCATTTCATGATTAGAGTGGATCATTTGGCTGAAGTTATTAGTTTCAATCAATTGGTGAGTAAAGAAATCATTAGTTGGTTAGGAGGGCTACCATCCGGAAATATTCAAACGATTTATAGCGGTTTTGGAGATTTAGATAAGCATATTAATAAAGATATTAAAAGGTATGAAGCAAATAATCTTGCGGAAGAATATTTTATTCAAAACTACAGTCCAACAGGAGAGTTATTTGACCCCGTATTAGCTTTGCATACTATTTATGACGAGCTACTGCCAGTTTCCAATTATGAATACTATGAGCAGACTACAAAAATCAAATATTCCAGTCACAATTATGCACAACAATACACTAGCAGTGCGGGCCATTGTGAATTTTCTAATAATGATATTGAAACATCATTTAAAGATCTTTTAGTTTGGGTAAAAGAAGGTAAGCGTCCTAAAAGGCAGAATAAATAATTTTTTTAACAATAATAGTAGAAATGAAAAAGTTCAATAATATTATTTTAGTCCTTTTATTTTCGTCAAACATATCATATGCTCAGGTTTTTATAAATGAAATTATGTCTTCAAATTTAAGTACCATTGTAGATGAAGATGGCAGTTTCAGTGATTGGATTGAGATATATAATAGCGGTGAGGAATCTGTCGATTTAGAAAGCTTCAGCTTGTCGGATGACTTAAACATCTTAGACAAATGGCAATTTCCGCAAATATCAATTGATGCGGGTCATTATGTTCTAATTTTCGCATCTGGAAAAACTAATTTTGATATTGATATTTTACATTCAAATTTTAAGTTAAAAGCATCTGGAGAGTCAATTTATTTATCAAATCCTGATCGAATTATTATAGATAGTCTTACAGCTGTTAAGCTTATTGCAGATGTTTCATACGGTCGCAGTCCTGATGGTACTTCAAACTTTACTTATTTTGAATCACCGACTCCGGATCAAGCTAATGGTTCCACAGATAATCTAGGATTAATTACTGAGATTCCAACATTTTCACTAGCGAGCGGTTACGTTAGTAGTAGCGGGCAATCTGTTTTATTAAGTTCAGAATCTGGATCAAAAATTCACTACACGAAAAATGGTTCACAGCCCACTACTTCTTCAGAAGTGTATAGTTCAGAACTCAATATATCATCAAGCATGGTGATAAAAGCCAGAATTATTGAGGATGGAAAACTTCCGGGACCAATAGTAACGCAAAGTTATATAATAGAATCTGAGGTTGATGATTTGAGTTTACCTATGATTTCTATATCAGCCGATCATGATGATCTTTTTGGTGATAGTGGTCTTTTTAATTTTGATCCGGGAAATCTTGAAAAGCAAGTATATTTTGAGTTTTACGATTCTAATAATGAATCCGCATTTAGTTCTAATGCAGGTATGAAAATATTCGGTAATGAATCAGGTACAGGTTACCACTATCAACAGTCGTTGGCATTTTTTGCTCGCAGTAAATATGGGGATGGTGCTTTTAATTACCGTTTATTTAGAGAAAAAGATATTGACAATTTCGAATCGTTTATAATGCGAAATGATAATGGTGAGTATAATATTTTTGATGCTGTTGGAAATGGGCTGGTACAGGATATTTTGGACGTGCAGGCATTTCAACCTGTTGTAGTTTTTATTAATGGGGAATATTGGGGCATTTTAAATATGATGGAAAAAATAAATGAACATTATATAACGGGGAATTTTAAGATTAATGCCGATAGTGTCGATGTCCTGAATGGCTTCGAAACAGACAATCCTTATTACCATGTAGACTGGCCAATTGCTGGGAATATAGATAAATATGCTGAGTTAACTGATTTTTTACAAACTCACGATCTCAGCATCGATGCGAATTATCAAAAAGCTAAAGCAATGATTGACATTCCTAGTTATGCTACCTACCAGATCGCTGAAATATTTATGGCAAATGTTGATTGGCCTGGAAATAATACTAAATTTTGGCGAGAGAAAGGAGATAATGGTAAGTGGAGATGGATTGTTTTTGATATTGATGCTGGCTTAGCTGCTTGGACTGAAGATGGTTTTGATGCTACCTACAATACCTTAGAAATTGCAACTGCTCCTAATGGACCGAGCACTTTGCCATGGGGTGTAGAGAGTACATGGCCCAACCCACCCTGGTCGACCTTTATATTGAGGAGTTTACTGGAAAATAATGAATTTGAAAATTTTTTTATAGCCACGTTATGCGACTTAATGGCAACTAATTTTAATCCAGAAATTTCAAAACAATGGGTAGATGCAAGGGCTGATTTGGTAATTAAGGAGATTGATAATCATGAAAATAGATGGGATGTGAGTGGTCGCTGGTACATCGAGGAGATTAAAGAAATCATTAAAGATTTTTTGGATAAAAGAGGACAGTATGTTCATGAACATTTTAAGGATTATTTCAACTTAAGTGGTGAGCTGAACGAGTTGAATATTTCTTTACCTGAAGGGGGGGGTAGTGTAAAGGTTAATAACAAAATTATAGTCGAATTCCCATTTCGTAACAATTACTTTGAAGATCTATCAATATCGCTAACGGCAATTCCAGATATCGGCTTTGAGTTTGTAAAATGGGAAGGAGTGGATTTGATCCATTCTTCGATTGAGATTATTATGAATGACAGTAAATCATTATCCCCAAAATTTCTTCCAATTCCTGATTTTGAAAGGATAGTTATCAATGAAATATGTTATGCTGATGCAATGACAAATGATTGGATTGAGCTTTTTAATCCAACAGAAGATAGAATTGATTTATCCAACTGGAAACTAACTGATTCTTCCGATGAGCCATTTATTTTTCCGCAAGGAAGTCAATTGAATTCTGGTGGGTACCTCGCTGTTTCGCGAGATATAGAGAAATTCAAAGAAAGTTTTAATTCTCCCTCCGTAGTCGGTGATTTTAATTTTGGTCTGAGTAAGAGAGGAGATCATATCTTTCTATACAATCAAGAAAACCAATTAATCGATCATGTGGAATATAAAACGGTTTATCCATGGCCGGTAAGTGGGTATTCTTTGGCTTTAATTGATCCAATGTTTGATAATGCCTACAATAAAAACTGGATGAGCTCGGAGTATAGTAAAACCCCGGGTGCCCAAAATGAGTCTTTAGTTAATCAAGATCAGGTTTTATCAATTGGTGAACAGCCAAAGCTGCCACTTTTTGAAATTTTTCCAAATCCATTATCAGCAAAAAGTGTGGTGAAATATGTTTTGAAAGAAGATCAAAGAGTAGTCTTAAAACTATTTGATATACATGGGCGACTGATAAAAAAAATCATAGATGAAAAATTACCACAAGGTAATCATATTTCACCTATCAATATGAGAGGTTTAGAAATGGGAATTTATTTTATAACAATGCAAAATCTTGAAGGTAATTATACCAGTAAAGTCTTAGTAATAGATTAGGTCACCCCTTAAATCTTTATTTATGTTTTAGACTAGAAAGCGACAGCAAGGAATGAACTTAATGGGAGACTTAATAGACTTATACTCTAACGTTAATACTTGTTGAATAACCTTGTATGGTCAATAAAATGATGCAAAAAAAACAGGCCACATATAATCATTAGTATTCCAAAATAAATAGCCATGAAAAAAGCATTCACCTTACTATTTATTCTTTTTGTCATTAATTCTACAGCAAATTGTCAAGAAGATTATTTTTTGTACTGGGATTTTAATGATAAAAAAGAAGTTCCAAATTTCAATGTTGATTTACCTCAGGAAGGGGAAGAGATTTCATTAGTTATAACAAAAGAAAGGGTAACCAAAACGAATTTTGAAATACATGGCCTTGCTAAATATGTGAAGGGTGTAAAAGGGAGTGCAATGAAATTTGACGGATTTTCGTCCTACATAAAAGGATGGCCGAAATTACCAAAAGTATTCGATGAAGAAGGCTATGAAACGGATCCAATGCCTGAAGAGATTAGTATAGAAGCATGGATAGCTATTGGCGCTTACCCTTGGAACTGGGCACCTATTTTGACTCTGGGTAAATATAAAACTACTGGTTTTTATTTTGGTATTGATTCTAGAGGACGTCTAGGATTTCACATGTCAGATGCGACTTCAGTATGGCATGAATGTAATTCAGAAGTAAATCCGAAAACCAAGCTGGGACTAGATATTCAGAAATGGCATCATGTTGTTGGCACCTATAGTCCAAAAAGTGGGTTAGCAGTATATATTGATGGTGAATTGGCTAATACCTATAATGATTTTACATTTGATTATGGTATCGTGTACAGTAATCTGGAAGAAGGGTTTTCAATAGGCAAAAACAGTGTAGATTTAGCCCCAACCGATCCCATTCGCGATTGGGCAACTTACCCATCATCTTATACATTTGATGGCATTATGGACGAATTAAAAGTCCATAAAAAAGCACTTTCTAAAGATGAAGTTATAAAAATTTACAAATCGGTACAACCTGAAAAGTCGCCATTTTTCGATTCTCGAAGATTTCCAACGGTTAAACCTTCAGGAAGATTTGGGGCAAATTATACTCGGCTCAAATTTTATCCTGAATGGGACGCCATATGGCCTATTGGTGATTATATGGATGTAGTAGTACAGTTTGATGAATTACCTACTAAAGTTATGTTTTGGAGAGGCACAAGATATTCAGCTTGTCAGGTTTCCGAAAATGGAAAATGGATGGCGGATCAAAGCAGAGAAACAGGAAGCAATTGGTTCTTAGGAGAAGATTCAAGGGAAAATATACCAACCGGCTGCGTAGAACACATGAGTGATGTACAATGCAGGAGTTCACGTGTAGCTATAATAGAAAATAATGACGCAAGAATACTGGTCAATTGGAGATACCTTCAAATGGACGTAAAATTCAGGCAAATAGATCTGCCTAATGAAACGGGTTTTGGTGAATGGGGTAACGAATACTATTATATCTATCCCGATGGTGTAACAGTAAGAAAAGTATTACCAGGCATGGGTGGATGGCAGGAGACTATTTTCCTGAATGAGCCCGGAACGCGACCGGAAGACAATGTCGAATTGGAAGCTTGTACTCTTATGAATATGAAAGGAGAGAGTAAATCATACTCATGGGAAGATGGATATCCTATTTTTGATTTAGAAGAAGCTGTTATCCAACTTACCCATTTTCAATCGGAGTACAAACCCTTTATGATTTTCCGTGAAGGTGGGAGCTTTGCAGTTTTTAATCTTGAGGTAAGGCCTGAATATTCACATTTCCCATGGTGGAACCATTGGCCTGTAGCCCAAACTATCTCCGATGGAAGAAGTGCCAATGCACCTGATAGGGCAGCACACTCATCTTTAAGCTGGGGTGATCCTGGTGGTGAAGCAGCATTGTACGGTATGACAAATCAGGAACCTACCAGCCTTGTTGATTTGGCTAAATCTTGGAACAAACCGCCTAAAATGAATCTCAATGGGGACGATCATAAAAATAAAGGTTATGACTATACCCAACGGGCTTATATTATAGATACTAAAAAGCAGGGAGTCAATATTGAACTAGAATTTGATGCAAATACTGAAAACCCATTGTTCAATTTAGCACTGGTAGTGAATAATTGGGGTGGTGAAGAAGTGGCACTTAGTTTAAACGGGAAGGATATCGCTAAGGGAAAAGATTTTAGAACTGGAACTGAATATGACGCAGAAGGTAATTTGAAATTGGTTGTATGGGTAAAGTATAAAGCTAAAAGCAAAACAAGGATAATATTATCGCCTAAAGCATAATTAGCATCATCTATTTTATAAATGATTATGATTTTTGTTGATTGGCTTCTATCACCCAGCTTTCACCTCAGGCCATAAAATTTTTTGGGAAGGATGGTCTTAGTAATAAGCAATATTCCTTAAATCCTGTTCTATACATTAGTAAAGAAGATGATGGATAGTTCAGAAATAACTTAATGACTATGAGAAATTTAATAAACTCGAACTTGCTGATATTAGCCACCGGAATGCTGTTTGCTTGTCAATCCAATGATGCCAAAAAAATAGAAGTGGCTCATCTAGAAACTGAATTTCCCGTCGCTCGTCAGGAAGTAAAACGTGTGGGTATGGTCATCAAGATTAAAACAGATAGATTGGAGGAGTACTTGGCCGTTCATTCTGATTCAGAACCAGGAATAAGAGATTTGTTAGCCAAATATAATTTGAGAAATTTTTCCATCTTCATGACCCAATTAGAGGATAGTAGCTACTATGAGTTTGGCTATTATGAATATTGGGGAAGCGACTTTGAATCAGATATGAAGTTGCTGGACGCTGAACCTAGAAACAAACTTTGGCTAGAATTGTGTGACCCCATGCAGCTCCCACTAGAAGGGGAGATCTCCTGGAAAGTAATGAAAAGGATATATGCCAACTACTAAGTTGATTGCTTCATAAATTGGCTTATTCGTTAATTATTTAAACTATTCTATTATTAGTTTTTGATGATGTCTGAAATTACCCGAGCTTAGAAAACAAATTGTTACTGTTTTTTGATTTACTGATGAGTAACTGAAATCTACCACCGAAATATAGCTATTGATTTCTGCTGATAATTAATTATCCATTAAGATATTTTTTCTAATATTTATTCATACTTTCATTAGTTGGTATGTGAATATTCATGTTTTACTTTTTATGGATACCGATAAATATCAATGTTATCAACAGCTTGCATATCGTTCTATAACCTGTGATTATTTGCCACCATTAGTTTAAAATTTTTGGACTACAGTTTAGAAAAGAAGTTTTATCTATAAATCCCCAAATATTAGGATAAGAAGAATTAAAATTTTTATGAGAGTAACTCATGCTTGAGTTACTCATTTTCGAATCAAAATGTTGACACAAGAAAATTTCTTTTTCATATTTTTATAGATCAGTTTAAAAAACTAAGTCCTAAATAGATGATAGATATACTTCAACATCGTAAGCACCATCTAAATTTCAGTAATGGTTCTTGTCGAGGCATAATTATTCTTCAAGAACTTTTCTTAGATAAAATTTGATCTCAAACCATTTATCTAAGACAAATCATTTAATGATTTTTTATCACACGTTTTTGAAGGATGCTGAAACCTTCAAAGTTTCTTATTAATTAATTTTGCTTTGAACTTCTACTTGAAGAATTTAAGTTAATGCAAACAATTAAATAAATAATCTTTTCGATTATGAAGAATATTTTGCTTTTAGTATTAAACATGATGATGCTCTTTAATCAAGCATTTTCACAAAGAATGATTTCAGGAAAGGTCACTTCTGCGGATGGCAACGAACTGCCTGGGGTAAATGTGATTTTGAAAGGAACAAACTCAGGCACTATCTCTGATATTCTCGGAGATTATACACTGAATATTCCGGAAGAAGGAGGTGTTTTGGAGTTTACCTACATTGGTTTTCAAAAAAAAGAAATTGATATTGGTTCCAAATCAGTTATTAATATATCATTGAACGAAGATCTTACTGAACTTCAAGAAATTGTTGTTATAGGTTATGGGAGTCAGCGAAAAAGTGATATTACGGGAGCTGTTGCAATAGTTGATACGGATCAATTGAAAAAAAATTATTCTTCTTCAATAACGGATCAATTACAAGGTCGTGTAGCAGGAGTATCTGTTACAACATCGGGCAAGCCGGGATCAATCGGAGATATCAATATCAGAGGAGCATCATTTTTTGGTGGAAATAATCCATTGTATGTTATTGATGGTATACTTACCGGTGATAACCCAAATCTTAATCCAAGTGATGTGGCCTCTATTCAAATATTAAAAGATGCTTCAGCGTCAGCTATTTATGGTAGTAGGGCAGCAAATGGGGTAATTATTATCACAACCAAAAAAGGGGTTAAAGGGGCACCCAAAATCAATTTTAACTCAACCGTTGGGATGCAGAGAATTCCATCCAGGATTGATTTGAAAAATAATTACCAATGGGCAGAAATAGTTAATGCTGCGCACGACAATGCAGGGGCTCCCAGAGTATCTGGAGCTAATGAAGATTTTAATGAAAATGTTAATACTGATTGGCAGAGTGAAATTTTTGATAATACAGCCCTTACTTATAATATCAATTTGGCCATCTCAGCGGGCGGTGATAATAGTAATGTTTATTTTTCAGTCAATAAATTTAGCCAAGATGGTGCAATTAAGGGTCCTCAATTTGATAGAATAACCGCAAGATTAAATTCAGAATTTAAGTTATCAAAAAAAATCACCATAGGTCAACATCTTACGGTGGGAAACAATACAACAAATGGTACTGCAGGTGCTTCGGATGGAGATATAATTTCACCTTTTTCAGCAGCCTTCGAAATGCTTCCAGTAATTCCAATTTATGACACTACTCAAATTAGCGGTTACGGAATAGGACAGATTGGAAAGGCGCAAACCTGGTCTGAGAATCCTCTGGGCGTCATGGATCTTTATAAAAATTTTTCCGAAAACTCTAGTTTTTTGGGAGACATTTATATCAAGTATCAAATTCTGAAAGGACTCGATTATCGACTTAGCATCGGATTAAATGGTTCCTTCACGAACTTTAAAGGTTATAACCAGGCAGGACAAATAAGGATGTCAACTATTCATTTTTCAGGATTGACAGAAAGTAGAAATGAAAATTTTGCCTTATTTATTGAAAACCGAATTTCCTATGAAAAATCTTTTGGAAAACATAATTTTTCATTGATGGGTGCACTAACAGAGCAAAAGGGTAGGGAAAAACTATTAGCCAGCACGAGTGTTGGAGGATATGATAATGAAACTAATTTTTGGCAATTAAGCAACAGTACAGGAAGTATCTCCTCCAGTGGTTTAGAGATGCAAAGTGCGATAAGATCTTATTTAGGCAGACTCAATTATAATTTTGATCAAAAATATTTTATCAGTGCAGCACTCAGAAATGATGGTTCATCGAAATTTGCACTAGAGAACAGATGGAGTATATTTCCATCTGTTTCAGGTGGTTGGGCTCTTTCTCAAGAGAACTTTTTTAATATTCAATTCATTGACAATCTGAAACTCAGAGCAGGATATGGTATTGTGGGGAATGCCAGCCTTGGAGATTATGAATACACCACTAACATTTATAGGACAGCTACAGGTAGTGATATTTATAATCCTGGGGTAAACTATAACTTAGGTCCAACAAGCGCAAGTGTAATTGGTGCTACTCGCTCAGACATGTTAAGAAATGCAGATATCTCATGGGAAGAACTTAGAGAATCAAATTTAGGAATTGATCTGGAGATACTCAATGGGCAACTGTTTTTTACTGGTGACTATTACAAAGGTCAAGTAAACAAGATTTTGGCTCAAGTTCCCTTGCCAGGAACCGTTGGTGCAATAACTCGAAGTTCTCCATCTATCAATGCAGTATCGTTACAAAGAAAGGGTTGGGAAGCTGCAATTTCCTATCGAAAACAAGCTGGCATCTTCCAATATGCCATAACAGCTAATGTTTCGCATACCGAAAATGTAATTACAGAGCTCAATTACGGCCTTACAGAATTAGTAGGAACGGATATCTCTAGTAAGACCACAGCAAGATTGGGGTATTCTGTTGGAAAATTTTATTTACTGGATTATCAAGGTATTTATACAGCTGAAGATATTGCTGGACTGCCCTCTGATTTTACAGTACAGGGGGAAACGCCACAAGTGGGTGATGCTAAATATAAGGATACTAATGGAAGAAATGAAAATGGTTTTTTAACTGGCGTTCCTGATGGAAAAATAAGTAGAGATGATGATCGAATAATTACCGGTTCTCCTATTCCTAACTTAATCTATGGATTTAATATAGATCTCTCTTATAAAATATTTGATTGCTCAATTTTTGTTCAAGGTATTTCCGGTAGAGATGTATATAACACCTATTACTCTTTGATGACAACTGAAGACTTTGGGCATTTTACAAATTATCCAGACGATTATGATCCTTATATTAATGGTCAAGGGACTGATCCCAGGCCTCATTTTTTTCAGGGGCACGGAAATAACCTTGAGAGCACAAAGTTTCTTGAAAATGGAGCTTATTTAAGACTCAAAAATTTTCAAATAGGAGCAAATATTCCACAAAAAATGATGGAGAATTTGCGTTTATATGTGAGTGGCCAAAACGTACTAACATTTACCAATTATAAAGGACTTGATCCTGAATTTGAAGGAGGGAGTGTATTTACACCAGGTTTGGACCCTAGAGCGTACCCTAGCGTTAGAACTTTCATATTAGGTTTAGATATCACTTTTTAAATAAACTTAAATTAAAATAATGATGTGGATTTATAAAAAAGTTAAGATAATATTTATAATAATACTTTTGTTGAATGTGACATCTTGCTTCGAATTAGAACTTGAAAATCCTAATACAGTCAGTGAGGCTTCCTTTTGGAAATCTGAAAATGATTTATTTCAAGGAGTAATTGCTGCTTATGATGCCCTGCAATTAGGGGGGCTATATGCTGGTAATATCCCAGTTATTTTGACGGGGCTCTCTGATGATGGTACAGGAGAATCTACAAACGAATATTATGCTCCATTTCGGTTTAAAATTTTTAATTCTAACATTTATCTCAGTGAAGTGATGTGGATCCATTTCTATGCGATGATTGGAAGATCCTATCAAGTAATCGACAGGGCGGTACTTATTGAAGGAGAATATGTTAAAAACATTGAAGCTGAAGCCAAATTTTTAGTGGCACTTTCTTATTACAATCTAGTTGCCATTTATGGAGAAAATATTGCTTATGTAGATCGAATTCAAGAGGCCTCTGACTTTCCTGAGCGAGCTGAGGAGGGAGAACTTTACGGTCTGATGCAGACACTTTTGACTGAGGCAATTCCAGAGCTTAAACTAGCAAGTGAATATAGCGAGGCTGATTACGGGAGAGTAACGAAGGGAGCAGCTCAGGCTTTACTTGCGAAGGTTTATATGCAACAGCAAAATTTTGAAGATGCAGAACCTCTTTTGAAAGATATTATAAACTCGAATGAGTATGAATTATTACCCGCATACGCAGATAATTTTTATGAAAATAATGGAATCAATAAAGAAGCAATTTTTGTCATAAATTTTCTACACGATGGTCCTGCGACGGAATCAAATAGAACCACTAGACACCAAGGTTTCAGTCCGAGAGAAAAATTAGGTACTTATGGAGATGTCCAGCCTACTCAATTTGTTTATGAATCTTTTCTTACTGAACTTGATATTGATGGAAATCCAGATCCAAGACTAGATGTAACACTTTTTCACCCTGGCTCAACCGAACTCTTCATCGGTGAACCTTACAGTTGGTGGGAATCGAGGTTCAGAAATTCTGAAATCAATACCGGCTATTTTAAATACTCTGAGCAACAATTCATAGAAAATTTCGCGACCGAATTTGATGGAGGAACCGACTTTATTTTGATTCGTTATGCGGACGTTTTATTATTATATGCTGAAGCGTTAAATGAAAATGGTCAAATGTCGGAAGCATATGCTTATGTTGATTTAGTCAGACAAAGAGCTAATATGGAGCCATTAAGTATTGCCAAGCCAAGCCTCGATAAGGATTCATTTTTAGAACAGTTAAAGCACGAACGGGTCGTAGAACTATCTGGAGAAGTAACCAGATTTTTTGATTTAAAGCGTTGGGGGATGTATAATGCCAGTAATGTTGAACGAGATCCTAATTTTGAAACATTTGTAAATGGCAGAAGTGATGTCCAGCCAATCCCTCAATCAGAGCTTGATTTGAATAAAAATTTGATTCAAAATCCTGGATATTAATTTACGATTAATTAACACATAAAATAAGGGAGATTAATGGTTGATTTAAAATATTTCTTTTCCATACATGCAACTCAACAAACTAAGTGAATCATTCTTTTTTCTAATTTTCATTTGACCGTATATACATTGCTGTTTTTATACTTTTAGGACTCCTTAAGTGTCCATTGATTCAAGCTCAAACATCTCAGGTCGAATGGATCGTAGGGCACGATCAAATTCAAGATAGTCGAGAGGATTTCCCAAAATGTGGTCTTGCAACCACTCAAGGTGAATTTGTCTCTGCTGGTGTTACAGGTAATCAATTAATTGTTATAAAAATAGATGCTTATGGCAAAACAAGATGGGTTTCTAAAATAGGTAGTGAAGGGGATCAATATGGTGCTACAAGTATTACAGAAACATCTGAAGGACATTTGTTAATTGGAGGATTTCATGGTAAAAATGAATTTCAGGAAAGAGTATTATTAAAACTCAATGCTGCAACTGGAAATATACGTTGGATTAAATATTATCCTAATGAGAGATTTGGAGCCATAGAAGGAGTACAAGAAGTTCACAATGGAGAAATCATAATGACGGGATATATTAACGGCAAGCATCAAAATGGGTTCTTATCTATGGAGAGCGAAGCTATTATTATGAAAACGGATTCTATTGGTGAATTATTGTGGATGAAAAAACTTATTGATAAGGATAATGGCATAAAAATACCTTCCGGAATGAGAATTCTGGAGGACAAGTTTAATGGGGGTTATATTATCAGTTCGACAGTATTTAAAGGAGTAAATACTAATATGGATTTTTGCCTTATAAAAACAGATACAGCAGGGCAAATTCTATGGGTTTATGCATATGGAGGGGATAAAGATGAGCACTGTTACGATATGGACTTGACTTTGGATGGTGGATATATCATGACGGGTCATACAAGCTCTCCACCTTCAGTTGGCTGGGATGCTTATTTAATCAAGGTAGATAAAAATGGATTGATGGTATGGGAAAAAAGGTTTGGTGAACCACTAAATGGAGATCCGAGGAAAATATTCGATGAATGTTATGGTGTCAGATCAACTTCAGACGGAGGATACATTATGTCATGCGGTACTGGAATAGAACCTGGTTTTTTTGAAGGTTCCTCTTATTGGGATTCTTGGCGAATTTTAGCTATCAAAACCGATAGTTTGGGAAATTTTGTTTGGGATTTTACATCTAAAGATATTGAAGGAGAAAAGGCAGGAGAATACATTGAAAATACGCTTGATGGAGGGTACATGATTTTTGTAGATGCTGGGAATACAGAATATTTGAAATTATCAGAGCCAATAGCAGAATCTAAGGAAATTTTTGAATTAACGACATCCTCACAAGGTCAAGGATACATTAACCCTTCTAAAAGATATTATCGTCAGCAATCTGAAATAATTATTACTGCCTATCCAGATGAAGGATATGAATTTTCAAGTTGGAGTGGTGATTTATCAGGATCAAAAAACCCAGTCAAATTGACTATGGATTCAGCAAAAAGAATTCAAGCAAAATTTAGCAAAGTAGTTACTAATCGATCAAACTAATAAGATTTTAAATCATATATTTTGTGAAAAAAAGAATATTATTTCCCTTGTTGCTTTTTTGTTTTTTTGCCAAATCTCAAGAAAAACCTATTTTTTGGTTGTCACTTGATACAATTAACAATGAACGAATTGAGGTTGAAATGGTTCGTGGACAAACATATTTACCCAAAGAAAAAATTGTGAGTATTTATGATCAAGTCAGTGGTGAAAAAAGTGAGATTCTTGGGAAGTATTCCAAGAGTGTACCGGGTGTGATTGGTAAGTCATTATTATTGGATGGATTGAGTTCTTACATCAAGGTGACTGATGATCGTGTACCTATATTTTCTGGGGATTTTAGTATTGAGGCCTGGATTGCCTTAGGTGCTTATCCTACCCATTTATGTCCATTGGTTGATAATAAGATTGATGTTAATATGGGTTATCAAAATGGATACTCATTCAATATTGATGCATTAGGTCGATTATCTTTTAGAGTGGCTACTGATGGTCAGACGGAAGAGATTACAGCTCCTGAAACGCTCTCTTTAAAAAAATGGTATTATGTAGCAGCTGTTTACTCTAAAAATGAAGGTTTGAAAATATATCAAAATGGTGAATTAGTATCCTCAAAATCGGTTAGTGCCCCATTTAGACCTGCAGTAGGTGTCATGATGGACGAGTCAATATCCAATCTTTCCTTGCTGATTGGAAGAAGCAGAAGTAAATCAAAACCTTATGGGACAATGAGACCTTATGGGACAAAAGATTTTTATGCATACTACGACGGATTAATTGATGAAATCAAAATATATGAGAGTTCATTGTCTTCAACTACTATTTTAACCCATTATAAATTGGGCAAAGAGGGTGCCATCGTTGACTTACCTGATAGATCCCTCCCGAGTGGATCAAATCGACATGCCAAATTTGGAGCTATAAGTACCACGTTGAAATATTACCCTGCATGGGATGCTCCTTGGCATGCAGGAGACAATTCAGATGTAGTTGTTCGATTTGATCATTCTCCTTGCAAGTTCGTTTTCTGGCGTGGAGCCAACTATATTCCAAATTTTGTCAGTGAAAATGATATTTGGTTCAATAATGCGTTCGATGAGGGTTGGAATGAGCACGGGAGCTGCGAGCCTATGTCTGATAAACGGAATACTTATTCTTATGTAAAAATAATTGAAAACAGTGATGCCAGAGCGGTAATACTATGGAGATATGGTCTTGTTGATAACTGGAATAAATTTGCTTTTGAAGATCCTGATACTGGTTGGGGTGATTGGGTAGAAGAGACTTATTATATGTACCCGGATATGACAGGTATTCGCAAAAATATTTTATATTCCAATGCGCCCAGGGCAGCTCATGAGTGGCAAGAAGACATTGTGGTCCTTAGTCCGGGTCAAAGTCCTGAAGATGTTCTAGAATATGGGGCACTTACGATGGCAAACATGACGGGTGAAATTGAGACTTTTTCATGGGAGAATGAGGTACCTCCCTTTATGCCTGGAGAGCCAAAAAATGCCAACATAAAGAGAATAAATACGAAATCTGAATACCAGCCGTTTTCTATCATTCGTCCAATAGATGAACCCAAATATGATATTTATGCTGGTGAAATCAGAAGAGAGATATCTGTATTTCCTTGGTGGAATCATTGGCCTGTATCTACAAAACCAACAGATGGGAGATATGCATACTTTTCAGATCGTCCAGCACATTCTTCTCTTTCACACTGGCATTGGAATGCCTATGAGATGACTGATAAATCTGTAATGAAACTGATGCTGATAGGTATGACCAATAAGGAAACTTCCGACTTAATAAATATTGCTAATAGTTGGATCAATGCACCTCTAATAGTGGGTAAAAATAAATTTATCGAAGAAGCTAAATATGATCAAACGGAAAAAGCATACCATTTGGTAATGTTTAAGTCAGTTCAAGAGTTATCATTTGACCTTATGGCTAGTACTAAATCTCCTTTACAAAACCCTGCTTTTGTTATTTCTAATTGGGATCATTCGGAGATCAGTTTAAATGTCAATGGAAAAAATCTTAAGCGAGGAAAATCTTTCAGGTATGGGTTTAGAGATGGGTTAGAAAATACCGATTTAATTATCTGGGTTGAAATGGAATCCTCAACGACAAATGAATTTACGATCAAAAAGTTAGATGACTAATTTTAGTAAATCTGCTTTGAGTAGTTATATAGTAATGCATTCAAATAAATATTAATTGAGAAATAATGAAAGAGATTAAATTTTGTCATGTTATTATAGTTTCTCTGATTATTTCCTTACTTCAAGGGTGTGATAATAAGGAATCAATCAACCATAGATCTAGAACAAGTTTTAATTCCAACTGGAAATTTTCGCAAGAGGCTAATGAAAAAGCTCATTTAATTGATGTTGATGATAGCCAATGGAGAGAACTTGACTTACCTCATGATTGGGCTATTGAGGGACCATTTACTAAAGAGGTGAGTTACAAGGGAGGGTATCTTCCATATCCGGGAAGGGGATGGTATCGAAAATCGTTTTTTGTATCATCCGACACCAAAAATATGTCTATAGAATTTGACGGAATTATGCGCAATTCAAAAGTCTGGTTGAATGGTGAATACATTGGAGGTTGGCCTTATGGTTATACTTCATTTGCATTAGATATTACCGATAAAATCAAAAGGGGGAGCAAAAATTTAATTGCCGTAAGTGTGGAGAATCAAGATCATTCTTCGCGATGGTATCCAGGCTCGGGAATATATAGAAACGTATGGTTGACTGAAACTGACCCAGTGCACGTAGATCATTGGGGTACCTTTATTACTACTCCAAAGGTCACAGAAAAAGCGGCTACGGTAATGGTGAAAACAAAGATTAAAAATACTAAAGATGAAGATGTCAATATTGAGCTCAAAACATCAATTATAGATTCAGAAGGGTTAATTATAGCTACAAATAAATCTAAAAATAATAAAATCCCATCTAAAGAAGAAATTGAATTATCACATCAATTAAACATTAAAAATCCTAAATTATGGGACATAGGGTCTCCTGAAATGTATGAAGCGATCTCTGAGGTATATCATGATGGAAGGTTGATCGATACTTACCATACACCTTTTGGAGTAAGATATTTCAGTTTTGATCCTGACAAAGGGTTCTTTCTTAATGGCGAACATGTTAAACTGCAAGGTGTCAATTTACATCATGATTTGGGACCGTTAGGTACAGCGGTTAATATAAGGGCAACTCAGCGGCAACTAGAGATTATGAAGGAGATGGGAGTTAATGCGATTCGCACGGCACATAACCCTCCATCCCCCGAACAATTAACCCTGTGTGATCAAATGGGGATAATGGTAATTGATGAAACATTCGATGAATGGTCCGAGGCAAAAAATGAGGTTGAAAATAGCTATAATATTTGGTTTAATGAATGGTCGGGAAAAGATACGAGGGCATTAATCAAAAGAGATCGAAATCATCCCTCAATAATTATGTGGAGTATTGGTAATGAAATTCCTGATCTCGACTCAGAGAAAGCCAAAAAAAATGCTAAAAGACTCTCAGATATTTGTAGAGAGATGGACTCTTCGAGACCTGTAAATGCCGGTATTCATCTTTCTACTATTTTTGATGATGAATTAAAAAACTATTTTGATGTTTTTGGAATGAACTATTGGCAGGATCGCTATGATACTATTCATAAGCAGTTCCCAAATTTGCCATTGCTATCTACAGAAACTTCAGCAACTCTGAGTTCACGAGGAGAATATCATTTTCCTGTAGAGGAGATTTACAAAGGATACAATCACCCATCTAAACAGATCTCTTCATATGACCTTATTAATACGGGTTTTGGCGCAATTCCAGATGTAGAATTTGAACTTCAGAAGTCACCTTGGATTGCGGGTCAATTTGTTTGGTCTGGGTTTGACTATCATGGAGAGCCTGATCCTTATGAGGTAGGAAATTATCCGGCTCACAGTTCTTATTTTGGTATCGTAGATATGTGTGGATTCAAAAAAGATCGATTTTATCTTTATCAAAGTCAGTGGTCGGAAAAACCTATGGTTCATCTGCTTCCTCACTGGAACTGGAATGGTAGAGAGGGTGAAGTTACTCCCGTTTATATTTATTCTAATTGTGCGGTAGTAGAACTTTTTGTAAATGGTGAATCAAAAGGTAAAAAAGAAAAAACAGAAAATACATATCGACATAAATGGGAAGAGATCACCTATCAACCAGGGAGCATAAAGGCAATTGGATACGATCTGAGAGGCAACATTCTGTGTGAGAAAGAAATCAAAACAGCTGGAATACCAAGTAATATATCACTAGTTCCTGATCGAACTGAGATAAGTGCTAACGGAGATGATCTATCATTCATTACAGTTAAAATCACCGACAAGGAGGGAAATCTATGCCCTGACGCTTCCAATCTAGTTCGATTCGATATTGAAGGCGAAGGGACTTTGTTAAGTGTAGGTAATGGAGATCCTACTTCCTTGGAGAGTTATCAAAAAAATGAGCGTTCTGCCTTCCATGGTTTGTGTCTACTCATTATAAAATCAAGCAATAATGAAGGAAGAATAAAGATTTCTGTAAGCTCTGAAAATCTTGAAAGCTCGAGTATTGAAATTATTGCAAAGGCATCCAATACCAACTATTTATCCAATATTTCAAATTAGAAGAATTTAAGCTCACAAAAACAAAAATATGCGTCAATTAAAAAACATTTCGATTTCAATTTTTATTTGCTCTCTGATCTCTTTGAGAATTTTTGCTCAGGAGATTGAGTCTGTTCCTAACTTTAGTGCATATTATACCAAAATAAATACTGGTGCAGACTGGGAAACTTTTGACAGGACTGGTGATTATGCTGACATTATTATAAACGTAGGAACTCAAAATGGACAGTTTGTTTTTTGGAGGGGTTCTAGTTATCTGCCTTATTGGGTAAATGCTGATGGAGAGCGATTTTATGTGGATGAAATCATAAAAAGAAGTGGCAACGGTTCAGTCAATATGCCGGATCGTGTCAACACTTATTCTCATGTCAAGTTGATTAGTATTACGGATGAAACTGCGGTTATACATTGGAGGTACTTACCGAAGTTTAGTGGGAGTAATCCACATGCAGGGGTAACAGCAACCAATTTTGTTGATGAGTATTTTACAATTGCCTTCGATGGGAAGGTGATACGAACTATAAAGCAAGGTACTGATAAAATTGATGCTTGGAGAGACCCCAAGAATAAGGTTACTCAATATTTTTATCTTCATCCAGCAGGAATTAAAATTGAATCTCTCGTTGAATCCCAACGTTCCAAAACTGTGAGTAAAACTCAGGGTGTGGCTACGGTATCAAATACTGTTCTTGATCCCAAGGCATGGTTCAAATTTGACGAATCTGAGGGAGATTATACCTATGAAATGTTCGGAAATGGTAAAGCCGAAATAACGGGAGATAAAACTGTTTGGAAAAAAGGTATTTCGGGAACAGCCTTACAATTTGATGGCTACAAAACAACGGTAAAAATACCCCATGAAAAAGGGCCGAAACCCAGAAATGCGATCACTATTGAAGGATGGATTAGTATTGGTGCTTATCCATGGAATTGGTGTCCTATCATACAGCAAGCTGACGATGTACCTGAAACTGTAAGATTATTTCGAGGAGATTACGACATTACAGACGCAGTAAAAAATGAAGGAGATCTTTCGGTAGGATTAGTAGGAGGAGATCCCAATAATCAAGAGGGAGATACTGAGGTGATGCAGGAAATTGATTTTGATGAGATTGACTTTATTGTGAAATATCAAAAAGAAGACGATAGAGGATATTTCTTTGGAATTGATGGGCATGGTCATCCGGGATTCAAAATTAGAGTTGGCGGTGCTTGGGAGGAGCTTACGTCCGTTGTATCCCTGGAAAGGAAGAAATGGTATCATCTGGCAGCGACTTATGATCAGATGACTGGCAATATGAATATATATATTGATGGAGAAAAAACAGATCAATTAAAGATTTCAAAATCTCCAATAGAGCTATCTATGAATGATATTCAAATTGGTAGAGGAAAAGAGCGAAGGCCCATAGATCCTGTTCGTGAGAATACGTTTCCTGGTACCTATTCATTTGATGGATTGATCGACGAGATAAAAATTTATGATATTGCACTTTCTCCAAAACAAATTACAAAAACATTTAAGCAGTATGATGGAAAGGGTATAGCGGACCTTCAGGCCAGAATACTACCTTCAGGAGAAAACAGAAAAACCTTTGGTGCTTATTATTCTAATCTAAAATTTTATGATAATTGGGACAATATGTGGAGGTTTAGCGAGCATTCTGATATTGTTGTAGAGTTTGATAACAATCCAAGTAAGTTTGTTTTTTGGAAGGGTGTCAGTTATATCCCTATGATGGTGAATGACCAAAACTTCTGGTATAGTAATGAATTCAATGAGACTTGGAGCACCTCCGGAGGCGAAGGATGTCAGGAGCCTATGTCAGACAAACAAGTGCTTTATAATCATGTCAGGATACTTGAAAATACGCCTGCCAGAGCAGTAGTTCATTATAGATTTCCTCTAGTAGATGTCAATAAATTCAAGGCTAACTACGTTGAAGAAAGTGGATGGTACGATGTGGCTGATTGGTATTATTACATTTATCCCGACGGTGTCGCTTCTAAGGTGGAACAGCTATGGACAAGCGGCGAACGAATTCATGAATGGCAAGAATCTATGGCAATATTTGGCCCTGATCAGCATCCAAATGATCTGATTGAAAGAGATTCAACCTTTACCCTAATTAGAGTAACTGATGGTGCTTTTAAAACTTATGACTGGAACCCCTTACCTCCAGATGGTATCGATAGTCCTGAGCGAGCTAATATTCATCATATCAATTATAAGGGAGATTATGATCCTGTAACCATTACCGATGATATTATTTGGTCAAACGTCTATGGTGGAGAGATCACAGATTATGCTATTTTCCCCACATGGAATCATTGGCCAGTTGCACAGATGCCATCTGACGGGAGATATGCGAGTTTTCCTGATAGAACGAGTCATAGTTCATTATCCCATATCTATTGGGCAGATCATGATCAACAATTTGGTAATCGGCCTTTTCAAAAGAAGATTCTTCTAGAAGGGATGATGAAGGAGCAACCGTTAGATATTATTCCATTGGCTAAATCTTGGTTGACACCGACCATGATGCATAATTTAAAAGGTGCTACGGGGAATTATAATAAAGAAGAACGCGCATATGTTTTAGAAAAAGAAGCAGATAATTTGTCATTTACTTTACTAGCTAGCGATGATAAACCCATAGAAAATTTTTGTGTGGCCATCAAACATTGGAATATGAAAGCAAAAGCATCAATGTTAATCGATGGAAATCCTGTAAGTACCAAACAAGGGATCGTCAGTGATATAGATGGATCACTTAAATTACTTATTTGGATAGAAAAGTCAAGCAATAAATCATTTGATATTGCTATTAAGCCTATTTAAATATATGCTAATACCAATTTGGATAGACAGTTTTTTAAAAAAAGGGAGGTGTGAAAGAGGTAGGATTATTAAATAGAGAGTTAGCTCGATTTATTTCTCAACAAGGCCATCAAGATTTGCTTATGGTTGTCGATGCAGGATTTGCTATTCATAAAGATTTGGATGTGATCGATCTATCCCTAAGTATAAATGTACCGACGGTACTGCAGGTACTTGCAGTTTTAAAAGATTATTATTCTGTGGAAAAAATGATCATAGCCCATGAAACGAAGAATATAAGTCCTACATTATTTAATAGCATAAAAAACTCTTTCGGACCAAATGTGGAGGTAGAATTAGTCAAACACCACATCTTGAAAATTAAGTCCAAAGATGTAAAAGTGGTGATTAGAACCGGTGATTTTACAGCCTATGGAAATGTTATTTTAGTTTCCGGGGCTGGTGATCGATGGTATTTAGAAAAAGGTGTTTAAACATTAACTCCGCAGTATAATGGTAAACTAATTATTAATTAAGTAATAATTAGAGCTATTAAAACGGGATGAATTTTGTTTTTTTATAATCTTGATTTACGTAGAAAATCTTAATATTTAGATAGATGATTAAATATCTTATAATAGGCTTCCTTCTTTCATTTCCTTTGGCTTGTCAGAGTCCTAATCAAGAGTTTAGAAAAATCACTCTAGAAGATTATAGAAGTAGAATGATGGCAGGTTGGCTCGGTCAAATGGCGGGTGTTGGGTGGGGAGCACCTACCGAGTTTAAGTATAATTCGTCGACCATTCCGGAAAACCAGTTACCTGAATGGGAGCAAAGTATGATTAATCAGCATTTTCAAGATGATATTTATGTAGAGATGACTTTTTTAAGGACACTCGAAAAGTATGGATTTGATGTTTCAAATCGGCAAGCAGGTATTGATTTCGCCAATACCAAATATCAGTTATGGCATGCCAATAGATCAGGTCGTGAGAATTTGCGATTGGGCATAGTACCTCCTTATTCTGGTCATCCAAATTTTAATGTGCATTTTGATGATATTGATTATCAAATTGAGGCTGATTTTTCAGGTCTTATAGCTCCTGGGATGCCAAAAATGGTATATGATTTAGGACAAAAATTTGGTCGTATAATGAACTACGGTGATGGATTGAATGGAGGCATCTTCATTGGATCTATGTATGCTGCCGCTTTTTTTGAAAGTGATATTCATGAAATTATTCAAAATGGGTTATTGAATATTCCTCCTAAAAGCCAATACGCAGAAGCAATTAATGATGTAATTAAATGGCATGAGAAGTTTCCCGATGATTGGAAAAAAGCTTGGCAATTAATAGAAAGTAAATATAATTTGAATAAAAAATATAGAAAATTTAGCTGCAATGGGAATGATGAAAATTTTAATATTGATGCAAAAATTAATGGGGCCTATGTTGTTTTAGGGCTTTTATATGGTAATGGAGATATGGATCAAACTATAACCATATCAATACTTTGTGGAAAAGATTCTGATTGTAATCCTTCTAATGCGGCAGGAATCTTAGCAACTAGTAAAGGGATAAATCATTTACCGAAAAAATATATAAGCGGAATAGATCAAACCACTAAGTTTGCATTTAGTAGTTATGATTTTCCTTCTTTGCTCTCCGTCTGCGAATCCTTGGCAAGGATAGCTGTAGTTAAGATGGGAGGTAAAATTAAAAAAAATACAAAAGGTGAAGAAGAATGGTTAATTCCAATGAGTAACCACGTGATAACTAATTTAGATGAAAGGTTGGATACCCCCATTTTAGATGAAAACTTAGATATTAGATTCAGTTCTGAGGAACTAAGAAAAATCACCCAAAAAACACGTAAGCCTTTCGAACATATTACTAACTGGTATGTTGCGGGTCCTTTTTCGAACGATTCAATTAGAGAAGGATCAATCCAAAAGAAAACTAATATTTTGGAATTAGATTCAAATGACTTTTGTTGGAGTAAAATGCCTATTGATTGGCAAAATATAAGCTATGATGGAATCGACTTATTGTCAAAATTTGAGGTCTTTAATAGTTATGCCTATTTAAGAACTGAGATATGGATGCCTAGAGATCGAATTGTTTTTTTTGAAGTAGGTTCAGATGGAAAAACAAAACTATGGTTAAATAATAATTTAGTTTATCAAAATAATTTAAGTCGTGTTCATGTGCAGGGTCAGGATGTTCTAAAAGTAGAGTTGGCTAAAGGATGGAATAAAGTATTGATGCAAGTCGGACAAGGAACTTTGGATTGGGGAGTTTCTTTAGTTATTACAGATACGCTCCAAAATGCAATAAAAATTGATAAATTTAAAGAAATAGTTACTCATCATTGTGATTAGTTATCTTCTAATCCCCAGACTGTTCAACTTAATTTGATGAGTAAAAACCTATCTCAGAAGCTCAAAATAAGGGTTAAAATGAATTCTTAATTTATTAAAAGTATGTTTTAAACTTAATGAACCTTTTTGACGGATATAATAACCTAAGGGCATATGTTTACTCATAAAATTGTATCTGAGAAAATCTAAATTTGTAAATCATGAAAAACTTAAAAGATATTATTTTACTTGTTGTATTGTCTACCCTAATAATTTTCATTAGTTGTAGTGATGACGATGAACCGGCTGTAGTCGTTGATGATCAGACGCAGGTTGAAGAGGAAGAAGAAATAGCCGACGGCGATGGCGATGGTATCGCTGACGCTGACGACACATGTTCAGATACTCCATCTGGTGAAAGTGTTGATTCAAATGGTTGCTCAGCTTCTCAATTAGAGACAACTGATACTACGACTGAAGTTTCAGGAGCAACAAATTTTGTCGAATCATTCAGCTATGGTAATGATCAAGTGGTTGAGGATTTGGCGTATGACGGAATATTTGCAGAATGGCCACAGCCTGATGCTAATGATCCAGAAAATGGAGGTACAGTAAGCATAGAAGATGGTAAATTGAAGTGGGTTTGGTCAAAAGTTTTAGAGGCTGCAATAGGATTTGAGTTTGATCAGCCTTTAGATTTGACAACTAATTCTGTTTTAAAATTTGATTATAAATTTCCTGTAGGTACAATTTTTAGTGTATATTTCTATGATTCAGATGGAGGAGAAGGTCAGTTGTTTGCGGGTACTGATTTTATCATGACTTTGGGTGCTGACGGCATGAGTGAGGCTGAAGTAGATTTAAGTAAATCAAGTGAGCTTGCAAACTCAGATCCCAATACCACAGATGTTTCAAAGCTTGCTGGATTCTATCTAATTGCTGGATTAACTGATGAAACAGGTGCCTTACTGTCTGATGCTGAGGGAAGCGTTTTATATATCGATAATATTGTGGTTGGAGATGGTATTGTTGAAGATGAAAATGAAGAGCCAACCGTTGTACCTTTATTGGGATTCACCGAGTCATTCAGTTATGATAGCGGTCAAATAGTAGAGGACATAGCCTATGATGGAGTGTTTGCCGAGTGGCCACAGCCTGATGCCAATGATCCAGAAAGTGGAGGTGTGGTGAGCATAGAAGATGGCAAACTGAAATGGGTTTGGTCTAAGGTTCTGGAAGCGGCTATAGGTTTTGAATTTGAGGCTCCAATGGATTTGTCTACAAATAATTTATTGAAATTTAAATATCAGTTACCAGCTGGCACTATTTTTAGTGTTTATTTCTTTGACTTTGAAGGAGGAGAAGGTCAATTGTTTGCAGGAGATGATTTTATAATGACTCTGGGCGCCGAAGGTATGACCGAAGTAGAGATAGATTTGAGTAAGTCAAGCACTTTGGCAGATTCTGATCCCAATACTACTGATCTCGAACTGTTCGCAGGCTTTTATTTAATTGCTGGATTGACTGACGCGGCTGGTGCTTTGTTGCCTGATGCAGAGGGGAGTGTCTTGTATTTTGATGATATAAGTGTAGGTGAGGAATAATGATTTTGTTAGAAAAGGAAATGTTGAAAGGGAAATCTTTTCTAAGTACTGAGTAGATAAAAATTAATGTAAAGTCAAATTAGACTTGGGGGTAAGCTACAGTAATTATTTAGGCTTTTTTTCTTCTTCATCCTATATAAATAAAGCCAACTGCTTGCCCCTTTTTTTATCCATTCGAACTAATTTTTTATCCGATACGATAATATTAGATAAGCATAATAATCCTATTTTTTAATTAAGAAATGGAAAATTTAATAGTTGAATCTAAGATTATTTTGAGTTTTTTTAATGTGTTTTAATTCTTTAACTCTATCTGCATTATTGACATGATAATCGGCAAAGTAATTATATCATTTCTTATGTCTACCTCAATCAATTATCAGTGTTTAAAAAAGCATAAATATTGATGCTATTTTCACCTAATACGGAATCCTTGTTATGAATTAAGGAGTACCCCCAAAGAACAATAATTTAAGCTTGGAAATGTCTAAGATTAAATTTCTTAGTAATTTTATATCGCTTGTTAGCAAAGCAAATTCGTTTTTAGGGAAATTGAAGTAGAATTGATTAGTAATTAATTGGTATCGGAGAAATATAAAGATGTTGATAATTTTAATCTCAAATTAAAATCATTTTAAAAAAAAATAGTCCTAGCGACAATATAATCAACAATGATATGAAATTGAATATTGCACCAATAGACCTTGGTATTGTCTTGGTGTATTTAATAGGTATAGTGGTCATCGGTATCATGTCCACGAGACGTCAGAAAATGAACAGTGAAAACTATTTCCTTGCGGGTCGAGGTCTTGGTTGGATGTCCATTGGTGCCGCTTTATTTGCTTCAAATATCTCTACTATCCATCTTACAGGATTAGCTGCTGATGGTTATCGACTGGGTTTAGTGGCAGGAAACTGGGAATGGATGGCCTCATTTACATTGATTCTGCTTGCGCTCATTTTTGCTCCGTTCTATTTCCGAACTAAAATATCAACCCTTCCAGAGTTTTTGGAAAAAAGGTATGATTCTAGATCAAGGACATTCCTGGCCTTTATGGGTATAATAGGAGCTTTATTTATCCATATTGGGATAAGTTTGTATGCAGGAGCAATCGTTTTTCAAAATTTTTTTGGACTTAATGTCTATGTTTCTATTCTGGTTATATCTGTTATCACGACCATTTATACAGTGGCGGGTGGACTCAAGGCAGTTGTAGTCACTGAAAATGTTCAAGCCGTTATTTTGATTTCGGGGTCGTGTATTTTAACTGCCTTGGCCATTATGGCTGTGCGTGATACTGGTATATCTAGTATCGAAGAATTGAAAATGGCACTTAAACCGGATCAATTCAAGATGCTACTTTCAGCAGACTCAGAAATAGGAAGAAGTGAAGGATATACCTGGTACGCATTTTTCCTAGGATATCCTGTATTGGGTATTTGGTATTGGTGTACAGATCAAACCATTGTACAGCGAGTCCTTGGTGCACGAACAGAGAGAGATGCACAGTTAGGGCCATTGTTTGCTGGAGTTTTAAAAATATTACCAGCATTTATTATTATTCTACCGGGTACTTTGGCCTATGTTTTGTTCAAGGATCAAATAGTAAATCCTAACGACACCTTACCAGTCCTTATCAACGAATTACTTCCGGTAGGTCTGAAAGGGATTTTTGCTGCAGCCTTGTTAGCTGCTCTAATGAGTACCATCGCTGCCGCATTGAATAGTTGTTCATCTTTAGTGGCAGTCGATATTCTCCAAAGACTGAAACCTGATGTTTCTGATGAGCGGATGGTAAAAGTAGGAAGATATACCGCTGTAGTGGTCATGGTACTAGCTATTTTGTGGTCTACTCAAGGCGGAAAATTCGATAGTATTTTCCAAGCTATCAACGATTTGGCGGCGGCGATAGCTCCACCGATATCTGCAGTTTTTCTGCTTGGAATTTTTTGGAGGCGGGGGACAAAGGAGGCTGCTTTTTACACACTAATATCTGGGTTTCTTCTAGGAGTTAGTCTTTTTATTCTTGACTTTGAGTCGATCAGTGGGGCCAAATATATCACCAATGGATTGGGAATACACTTCTTGATGCGTAGTTGGTGGGTTTTTTGTCTGTGTTGCATTTTCTTTATCGTAATAAGTTATTTAACGCCCGCACCTGATCAGGATCAAATTGTTAAATTAACATGGAATGGTCCAAAGGAAATATTTAAGGATAGGATACTTCGATGGGATGATGTTAGGATTCTGGCAGGTGTACTGATGTGTTTTATGGTGATCCTATATCTCATATTTGGATAATACTACTAGAGGAGAAAAAATAATGATAGTGTTAAAATAAAAAATATGAGACAAGCAATAATGACAAAGCCAGGCATCATTGAGTTCAATGATGTAGCCGCTCCTAGAAAATTAGCTCCCTATGAAGTATTGTTAAAAATCCAAAAAATAGGGGTATGTGGCAGTGATATTCATGTATTTCATGGTAAACATCCTGCTACTCCTTACCCAGTAGTGCAAGGACACGAATATTCGGCTATTATTGAAGCCGTTGGGGAAGCTGTAACTAAAGCAAAGCCAGGGCAGAAAGCTACTGCAAGACCACAGTTGGTTTGTGGATCGTGTGGTCCTTGTATGAAGGGCCAATACAATGCCTGCCAGGAATTGAAGGTCCAAGGCTTTCAGGCACCGGGTACCGCTCAAGATTTTTTTGTGGTGCCCGAGGATCGATTGGTAGTCTTGCCAGATGCCATTACACTTGATCAAGGAGCCATGGTAGAACCTGCAGCGGTAGGTGCGCACTCAACGAGTAGAACTTCTGGAATTGAAGGCAAAAATGTGGTTGTATCCGGTGCCGGAACGATAGGTAATCTTGTCGCTCAATTTGCCAAAGTACGGGGAGCAAAAAAAGTACTGATTACAGATATAAGCGATCATAGGCTAGAAATTGCAAAACAATGTGGAATTGATGGTACATTAAATGTAGCTAAGACACCTTTTGCAGCAGGTGTGACGGCATTTTTCGGGAATGAAGGATTTCAAATTGGATTTGAAGCAGCAGGAGTACAGCCTTCTCTGGACGCCTTGATGGCTAATGTAGAAAAAGGGGGGGATATAGTAATTCTTGGTGTTTATTCAAAAAACCCAACAGTTAATATGTTTTACTTAGGTGAGCATGAACTTAATGTTTTTGGCTCTATGATGTACAGACATGAAGATTACCTAGATGCGGTCGATATGATTACCAGTGGACAAATTAAATTAGATCCACTGATATCAAAACATTTTCCATTTGAGGAGTTCCCAAAGGCCTACAAATACATCGAGGAACATGGTGATAAAATTATGAAAGTAATCATTGACCTATAGTTTTAGAAATTACAAAGTATGCAAAACGTAATTGGTATTGGGGAACTATTGTGGGATATACTCCCAAGTGAGAAAAAGTTGGGAGGAGCGCCATGTAATTTTGTCTATCACGCACAGCAACAAGGCGCCAATGGAATGGTAATTAGTGCTATTGGAGATGATAATTTGGGCATGGAAATCATGGAGGTGCTCAAGGAAAAAAAAATCTTTACAGGTTTGATTCAAGTCAATGACAGGCCTACCAGTAAAGTGGATGTAACACTCAGTCGAGGAGGTGTCCCAGAGTATTGTATTCATGAAAATGTGGCCTGGGATTATATAAAATTCAATCAAAAAATAGCAAAGAAGGTAGCGGAAGCAGATATCATTTGTTTTGGGAGTTTGGCTCAAAGAAGTGTCATTTCACGTCAATCAATTGAGAAAATTTTAAAAAGCTGTAAGGCTGACGCGTTGATTGTTTATGATATCAATCTTCGCCAATCTTACTTCGGGAAAGAGATCATTGAAAATTCACTGAAGTTATGTAATGTATTGAAGCTCAATGAAGACGAATTGCCGATTGTAAGTGAATTATTAAAGCTATCATCTCCAGATGATGCAGGGCAGATCAAAGAGTTGATTAAAAAATACCACCTTAAGCTTGTGGCGTTCACAAGGGGGGCTGAAGGTAGTTTACTAGTAACTCCCACGGAGAAAAGCGAGTTGGCAACACTTAAGGTTCAAGTAAAAGATACAATTGGTGCTGGAGATTCATTCACCGCCGCGATGATGGTAGGATTCTCTAAGGAGCAATCCCTTGAAGAACTGCATCGAAACGCGGTTGAAATATCAGGATTTGTATGTGCCTCGGTCGGTGCTATGCCTGATTACAACTGAAAATTATTTAAAGATTATTTATATGGATTTAATAAATAAAAATGTGGAGTCAATTGATCCAGCGATGGTTACTCAGTTAAAGCTGGCAGATGGTACATTAATGCCACAGGCTGCTATGGGTACCTTTCATTCAGATAACCCAGATCTTGAGGCTGCAATGGAAGATATTATTATAGAGGCCATCCGTTTGGGATATAGACATCTTGATTGTGCAACTGCCTATCAAAATGAGGAAGTTGTGGGGCGAGCGATCTCAAAAGCAATAGAGAGTAGTTTGGTAATAAGAGAAGAACTTTTTGTACTCTCGAAGTTATGGAATAAGAATATGAAGCCTGAAGAGGTCATTCCGGCCTTGGAGCAAACTTTAAAAGATCTTGGTTTGGAGTATCTAGATATGTACCTCGTACACTGGCCATGGCCAAATTATCACGAACCGGGTTCGGCAGGGGATGCGGTCAATGCGCATGCAGTGCCTTATATTCATGAGGATTTCATGAAAGTTTGGGAGAAGATGACAGAACTGAAGAAAAGCGGTAAAGTGAAGAATATCGGAACTTCAAATCAGACTCAAAAGACCATGGAGTTGTTGTTGAGAGACACTGATCACTTCAACCGTCCTTCATACAACCAAATGGAGCTTCATCCATTATTTCAACAACAAGATTTTGTAAAATATTTAATTTCTGAAAAGGTGGTACCGTCTGGCTATATGTCATTGGGTTCTCCTCGAAGACCAGGTCGAGATAGATTTGCTGAACATCAAGCAGATATGTTACATCCAATTATTCAGCAAGTGGCTGGAGAAACAGGTATGACACCTCCTGAAGTATGTTTATCGTGGGCTCATCAAAGAGAACAGAATAATGTTGGCTATGTTGCGATGGCGGAAAGGTCAGAATGGATAAAATCTAACTTAGCATGTGCAACAAAAGAGGCCTTAAGTAATAATCAATATATAAAGATAAATGGGGATGGAAGTGATGAAAATCTAGGCATCAATACTAATAACCGCCTTATTTGGGGACAAGTTTTTTTCTGGCCTGAGGCAAGATTACTCGGGCATGATAGAGATCTGCTATGGAACGATGTCCAAATTTTTGAAACCGAATTAGATTACCATAAATTTAGTCAAGCGGCAGTTAAATTTTATGAGATTTGGAAAGAAACTGCTGTAGATTTAAGAATAAAGTATTCATAAATTGTGGAAAAATATTGATAATACTTCCAATGATCATATTGGATTAAGTAAAAAAAATAGTAGGAAAAATGCCATACACGATAGGTTTAGACTTTGGAACTGATAGTTTACGAGCTTTGATAGTTGATGTAGATTCAGGCGAAGAAGTGGGTATGTCTGTTGCTGAATATGAGAGATGGAAAAGTCAGAAATATTGTAATCCTCTTAATAACCAGTTTAGACAGCATCCGAAGGATTATATAAATGCCATGAAAAAGGCTATTAATCAGGCCTTGAACAGCGTTGAAGACCATGTAAGGTTAAATGTAATTGGAATAGGAGTTGATACAACTGGATCCACGCCTTGTCCAGTCAATGCAGCAGGGATTCCCTTGGCTATGTTACCAGAATTTGAAGAAAATCCTAATGCTATGTTTCATCTCTGGAAAGATCATACTGCCACTGAAGAAGCTGAGGAAATTAATAATGCGAATGAGAAATCCGAAAATGATTATTTGCAATATGTTGGAGGTATCTACTCTTCAGAGTGGTATTGGGCTAAAATATTACATACCTGTAGGAAAGACAGAAAAGTAAGATTAGCTGCTTTTACATGGCTGGAGCATTGTGATTGGATTCCCTTTCTTATTACGGGAGGCGAAGATGTAAGGCAATTGAAGAGAAGTGCTTGTGCTGCAGGCCATAAAGCACTTTGGCATAAAGATTACAATGGTGTACCTGTTGATTTTCTATCTGGGTTAGATCCAGTATTACTTAATTTCAAGTATAATTTACTCGAAAATGTCTTTTCATCAGAGGTTTCAGCAGGTTCGTTAAGTCCCTTTTGGGCTGATCAATTTGGGCTTCCACCAGCTGTGGTAGTGGCCGTTGGAGCATACGATGCCCATATGGGTGCTGTAGGTGGTGAAATTGAACCAGGTTATTTGAGTAAAGTAATCGGCACATCAACATGTGATATCATGGTGACTCCAAAACTTGATAAAAATATTTTGGTCAGAGGTATCTGCGGTCAGGTTTATGGATCTGTTCTACCAGGAATGCTTGGTTTGGAGGCTGGCCAATCGGCTTTTGGTGATGTATATGCATGGTTTAAGAAGGTGATTAACTGGCCCCTAGAGATGATAGAAGATCAAACGCTCCGAAAAGAAATTGAAGAAGCAATTATTCCTCAACTTACAAAGCAAGCGGCGGCAATCTCACCTACAGTCAATGATATGGTCTCTTTAGATTGGATGAATGGCCGAAGATCTCCTGATGCTAATCAATTTTTAAAAGGAGTAGTTTCAGGATTAAATCTTGGTATAGATGCACCCCGAATTTTCAAAAGTTTAGTGGAGGCAACCTGTTTTGGAGCTAGGAGTATCAGTGATCGGTTTACAGATGAAGGTATTGATGTGAAGGGTGTTATAGCCTTAGGGGGTATTGCAAGAAAGTCATCTTATGTTATGCAAATGTTGTCTGATGTCCTAAATAAGCCGATAAAGGTTGGGGCTTCGGGTCAAACCTGTGCTTTGGGTGCTGCTATGTTTGCTGCAACGGCTGCTGGAAAATTTACATCAGTCCAAGAGGCGATGTCAAGAATGGGTAGAGGATTTGACAAAACTTATTTTCCAAATGTTGAAAGAGTCGATATTTATAATATTCTTTATCAAAAATATTGTGAATTGGGGCAAACAGTTGAAAAAATTACGAAATGAATAATACATATAAATACTTGAAGGAAGAAGCATATGAGGCTAATATGCAACTGCCTGAAATGGGGTTGGTTCTTTTTACTTTTGGAAATGCAAGTGCAGTAGATAGAGAAAGAGCAGTATTTGCTATTAAGCCAAGTGGGGTAGCATACAAGGTGTTGAAACCTGAGGATATGGTGGTTATTGACTTTGATACCCAAGTAATAGAGGGTAATATGCGGCCATCATCAGATACAGAAACACATGCCGTGTTATACAAACACTGGAAGAATATTAAAGGGATCGCTCATACGCATTCCACCTATGCCACCGGTTGGGCTCAAGCTCAACTAGATATTCCAATTCTGGGGACTACACATGCAGATCATTTGACGGTGGATGTCCCTTGTGCTCCGGTCATGTCTGATGATATGATTAAAGGAGATTATGAATATGGGACAGGACATCAGATTATAAATGTTTTTAAAGATAGGAATATGACACCCGAAGAGGTTCCGATGGTGATTGTTGCCAATCATGCACCTTTTACGTGGGGGGCATCAGTTGCTGAAGCAGTCTACCATAGTGCTGTTTTAGAAGAGATTGCAAAAATGGCTTTTATCACTAAGACAATTCGTTCTGATGCTCCCTTATTAACTGATGCATTAAGAAATAAGCACTTTGAAAGGAAGCATGGTAAGAATGCTTATTATGGGCAATCCTAAATTTTATCATTCCATGAAAATTAAAGAACGATGATAGCTACATTTTCCACGCTCGATTATTTTGTATTTTCAGTTTATTGTGTGGTTATCTTATTTACTGGAGTATTTATTTCATTTAAAAGAAGAAAGGGTAAGGAGGGTCAGTCAGTTCAGGACTATTTTTTGGCAGGAAATACGTTAACCTGGTGGGCTGTAGGTTCATCATTGATTGCAGCAAATATATCTGCTGAGCACTTTATTGCTATGTCGGGATCAGGTTATGCACTAGGATTAGCCATTGCAGCTTATGAATGGATTGCAGCCATAGCTTTAATCATTGTTGCCAAATATTTTTTGCCTATTTTTCTTGAAAAGAAGATATATACAATGCCTCAATTTATACAGATGAGGTTCAATAAAACCACAGCTACATTTTTCGCTGTGTTTTGGCTATTTGTATATGTTTTTGTGAATATGACTTCTGTAAGTTATTTGGGAGCATTGGCTTTGAACTCGATCATGGGAGTACCACTCATTTGGGGTATTGTAGGCTTATTGGCATTCTCAGGTTTATATTCTGTATTGGGAGGACTGTCAGCTGTAGCTTGGACAGATGTAATTCAGGTAATTTTTCTTATCGGTGGGGGATTACTAACTACTTATTTTGCTCTAGAAATTTTGGGGGGAGGGAGTGTTGTTTCAGGTTTCATAGAAACTTATAATAAAGCAGGTTCACACTTTCATATGATTATTTCCAAGGGATCTATATTCGTACCTGATGGTTTTGGTGGGGAAAAAGATGCTTTTCTTGATTTACCGGGTTTAGCAGTGATTTTTGGTGCTATGTGGTTGACTAATTTTGGTTATTGGGGATTTAATCAATACATAATACAAAAAGGGCTTGCAGCAAAAAGTTTAGGCGAAGCGAAAAAAGGCCTATTATTTGCTAGTTTTTTGAAAATATTGATACCCCTATTAGTTGTAATACCTGGAATTACGGCGTTGGTGCTACTCAAAGATTATGGTGCAGAGCTCCCGGACATGTTGGGAAAGTCGATGTCAGAAATTGGAACAATTGGGAAGTCAGATGAAGCCTATCCATGGTTGTTGAAAAATTTTGTCCCGTCTGGGATAAGAGGACTTGCCTTTGCCGCCCTTGTGGCTGCTATTGTCTCTTCATTGGCGTCTATGATTAATAGTACTTCGACAATTTTTACTATTGATATTTACAGAAATCTTCGTCCTAATTCTAGTGATAAGGTACTTGTTTTTATCGGTCGTTTGGTGGGTGTTATCGCAATTTTTATTGCTGGATTAGCAGCTCCAGCACTTAGAAATCTAGATCAAGTATTTCAATATATTCAGGAGTATACAGGGTTTATATATCCCGGGGCAGTATGTGTTTTTGGCATGGGTCTTTTCTGGAAGCAAATCACTTCGCGTGCGGCTCTAGTGACTGCAATTGCTACCATTCCTATCGGAATTTTTATAAAAACAATACTTTTTGAAATTCCTTGGATTTTAAGAATGGGTTATGTTTTCATCATACTTTGTACGATTGCTTCGATCATTAGTTTTAAGGATAAGGAGTTTAAAATAAAAAATGAAGAAGGAGTAGTACCTTTGAATAAAGGTTTAAGGGTCAGTTACATATTGGGGATTTTAGGTTTGATAGCTTTGCTCGTTGGTATTTTTGGGGCTATTCCCTATGCGCATTTAGCGCTCGAATCTATATTTATGATGGCATTCTTATTATTAATGTTGGGGATCATCACATATACTAATGTTAAGATGGAGGTAATGGATCATAAAGCCATAGTCATTAAAAACAAAACACTTTTTGATACGAGTATTTCTTTTAATATTGGTGCGATCGCTTCCATAGGTACTGTGGTGGGATTATATATTATTTTTTGGTAGTTTGATATAAAGCGATATGATAGATATTTGTGTTAATGAAATTTGGTTTATTACGGGGAGTCAACATCTTTATGGGACTAAAATTTTAAGAAAAGTAGCAGCTCATACCGAGGAAATAGTTAAATCATTGAATGCGAATTCTGAAATTTTGGTATCGATAAAGGATAAGGGAGTAGTTACTACCCCAGAGGAGATCACTGCGATTTGCCAAATTTCTAATAATGAGAAGAATTGTATTGGATTAATATTTTGGATGCATACTTTTTCTCCAGCTAAGATGTGGATTAATGGTTTGAAAGTGCTAGACAAACCTTTTTTGCATCTGCATACACAGTATAATGCTGAGATTCCATGGTCTAAAATTGATATGGATTTTATGAATTTAAACCAATCAGCTCATGGAGATAGGGAGTTTGGATTTATTTGCTCAAGGTTAAAAATTAATAGAAAGGTAGTTGTTGGTCATTGGAAAGACAGTAAAGTCATCGAGAAAATCAATATCTGGTCCAGAGTTGCTTCGGCTCATCACGATGCAAAATCTGGTAAGGTAGCCAGGATTGGAGATAATATGCGAGAAGTAGCTGTAACAGAAGGGGATAAGGTTGAGGCGCAAATAAAATTTGGCTATTCTGTAAATGGATATGGAGTTGGTGACTTAATTGAATATATCAAAATGGTTTCCGATGCTGAAATGAAAAATTTGATAGATGAATACGAATCAACTTATCTTATTTCTGATCAATTAAAATTTGATGGAGTCAAACGAGGGTCATTGGAAGATGCTGCCCGAATTGAAATTGGTCTAGGTAATTTTATGAGAGAAGGGAGTTTCACATCTTTCACTGATACTTTTGAAAATCTTCATGGTTTGACTCAACTACCTGGCATAGCTGCTCAGCGTTTGATGAATCAGGGCTATGGATTTGCGGGTGAGGGTGATTGGAAAACGGCGGCATTAGTTAGAACGATGAAAGTTATGGCGGCCGGTCTCAAAGGGGGTAACTCATTTATGGAAGATTATACCTATCATTTCTTGCACGGGAGTGATCGGGTACTTGGTTCTCATATGCTTGAAATTTGTCCCTCGATTGCTGGGGGTGATGTCAAATGTGAAATACATCCTTTGGGAATCGGTGGAAAAGAGGATCCGGTGAGGTTAGTTTTCAATGCTGCTGCAGGAGAGGCATTAAATGCTTCTATTGTGGATATGGGAGGACGAATGAGAATGGTAGTTAATAATGTAACGACAATAAAACCAAAAGAAGGGCTTCCATATTTACCAACAGCTAGGGCACTTTGGAATGTAAAACCCAATTTAAAGGAAGGAGCCCAGGCATGGATCTTGGCAGGTGGGGCTCATCATACTTGCTTTAGTCAGAATTTATCTAATGAATATTTAGATGATTATTGTGATATGGTTGATATAGAGATAGTAACTATTGATGAAAAGACAGATATTAATAGTTTAAAAAAGGAATTAAGGATTAACAGCAGTTTCTATTAAATAGACAGAATTATTATCATCTTTTGATAAAATGATTTCGTTTATATTTAATTTTAGATCAGTTACGGGTTGTTTCCTAAAGCAGTTATTTTTCATAAGTACTTGTTAGAGCATAATTAGAGATCCATTATTTAAGTTTCCTTAAACATTCTTTTGAGGTCTGATATAAGACCTCAAAAGAGGTTCAAAAATCAGCTTACAGAGCTTGTTCATCTATTTGAGAATAGATGACTACCTTACGAAAGAGTTCAGCAATACTCAACTCACCTCGAATACCCTCAATTACAATTCTGATCTTTTCCTCTGAATTATACGCCTTGCGTGTCTTCCTTTTTAGTTCACTTATTAATGAACTTGCATTTCTCT
>Ga0114997_10000173_pt1 | contig 48710 bp, 35 predicted proteins | sample ArcticOcean_MG_C_2_FD_87045 | JGI IMG/M metagenome (GOLD analysis project Ga0114997, IMG submission 87045) | Marine microbial communities from western Arctic Ocean - ArcticOcean_MG_CB4_136 | ecosystem: Environmental > Aquatic > Marine > Oceanic | place: Arctic Ocean: Canada Basin | collected... | reverse complement strand
TTGGTCCATCAGATCTTCCAGAATCTCTTCCTCTTCTTGGGCTATCAGATCTGTCACTATTTCCCCATTTTCTTGGTCCATCAGATCTTCCAGAATCTCTTCCTCTTCTTGGGCTATCAGATCCGCCACGTCCATCTTTTGGTGCAGAACATTTGTTACAGCTTTCTCTCCATGAAAAGTTATCATTACTACATTTTGAACAAATCCAATCATTATCATTAAAAACCTTCTTTTCAGATCTTCCAGAATCTCTTCCCGAATCTCTTCCTCTTCTTGGGCTATCAGATCTTCCACGTCCATCTTTTGGTGCAGAACATTTGTTACAGCTTTCTCTCCATCCAAAGTTATCATTACTACATTTTGAACAAATCCAATCATTGTCACTCAAATTCGTTTTTTCATTTCTGAAGTTATTCCTTGAAAAGTTTGAATTTCTTTCTTCCCTACGCGGTCTACTACTTTGAGTAGTTCTATTACTTGAGATGACAGTATTTTGCCCAAGAACATCAACCACATCTAACCCCTTAGAAATGGGGTAAACATGTACCCATGGTTTGTGAATTGAACCGATTACAGTATCCACTTTCCCTAATCGTATTCCGCTTTCTGTTTCGATAGTTGAACCAAGTGCAGGAGATGATCCTGTAAATGAAATCAGAATCCCACCTTCATGACTTGGCCGCACAACTTCTCCATGAAACATAGTGCCACCTTTTTATAAATCTAAAACTCACGTTTTCTTGAAGCAAATAATGCTATTCCAATCCCTGCTAATGCTATTCCAAATCCTGGTGCGGGCATAGCATCATCAGTACTAGGTGTAGGTAATTGGTCAGGATCAATATCATTAATAGCTTCAGCCCAGTATAGATTCGGAACAATTTTTTCTACACTATTGCATACATCAGAAGCATCACATGCTTGTATGACAATAGTGTAATCTCCAGCATCATAGGCATAAAATGGAATTCCTGCCGTAGTCCATTCTGCTCCGTTAACAGTTATTGTTCCAGCAGAACCACCATTCATCGTAATTGTTAGTGTAACATCTTCTCCATCAGGATCACTTACTTGACCAGATAGTACATAGGTATCGACAATTCCATCATTATCTTGATCTAACCAATTATAATCTGTAATCTGAATAATTGGAGGAGTATTAGGAATTGATAATCCCAAATCCAACTCATATGATTTTGAAATTACATTATTTCCAGAAAAAGCAATACTAACCATAAATGATCCAGGTTTTAATAAATTCATTTCACTAATACTAATCATTTCACTAGATGTTCCTGTAGTGCCACTTGTAGTTTCAGTAAAATCAACACCTTCTTGAATAATTCCTATGACGTACCCTACTCCTTCTTCATTTGGATCAACAGTAAATTCTAAAAAGTCTCCAGTAATTTCAGTTATAGATGTTGTTAATGTTAAAGGTTCTACTATCGTGAAGAATATATGTCCACTAGTTTGCTCACTTCCATCAACAAGCTGACAACTAATACCTCTCTTGGTTCTTTCTTGACCATCTCCATTTGTGGGAGGTAACTCCTCAAATGGAATCATTACAATATTTCCATTATTATCAATTTCACCTATAGGCCCATCTTCAGACGTACATATCATTTGCGGAGCACTATAATCGTCGTAATACCAAGAATATATTTGATTGCTTGTAAATATTATTTGTTCTGCATATCCATCCATTATTGGAACTAGATTTTCTTCATTTAAATCAGCATCAGCAGCAGGAGCACTTTCAGTCCACTCAGGTGGATTGTTATCTTCTGGTTCGGCTGTAGTAAAATCGAAGAAATTATGATCTGTTGCAGGCCATTTACTAAAATCATACGCAAAATTTGTTTCAAATTGATAATTATTTCCACTATTCACCATTCTTGAAAGTGTAGGTTTATCGTAATCAGTTACACTTAGACAATCAGCAGTATAAATCGTACCATCATCATTCCATTCATTTTCACAATTTAGCTGACTTTCAGTTTCACTAAGTTGAATTGGTGGGCTTGTTGAGGGGAAGGTAAATTTTACCTTTGCAGAACTCATATTTGTTGAATTAATGGATAATGTAAAATTATTATAATCTATTTTTTCAAATGTTGTAGTACCATGTACCCAAAGAACGAAATTCCGTTCACTCTCAACATCTACCCATTGACAATCACCATCACCTTTGCCATCACAACCATCTTCCCAAGTTGGATCGTCTTCGTGAACCATAGTTATTGGACAATGATCAATATTGCCACCCTCTGCATCCCATACACAATCAATATCTTGATCCGAAAGAAGTAATGTCTCTCCTACCCAAGACATATTATTCCATTCGGAACCTTCTCGATGTAGTATGTCATTTAATCCAAAACGAACTACTGTACGTTCAACACACGCAGAACCAACTTCTTCCAAAGCATCTCTTTCATCAGTAGATATTTGTCCGTCCCCTCCTTGGGCATTAGGAGTTAATGGATTTGAAGCGTCATTGCCCGGAATCTCTGTCATTAAGTCATCAATATCTTTTCGAACTTCAGCAGCCTTTGAACCATTAACCCAACTAAAACCCCAAACATCTGCACTTTTCCAATCGTCATTAATTGTAACATCAAATATTCCATGAGTATATGTAAACATTTCTTCAAATGTAATGCCATCACATTCTTCAGTCAATTGTTCAGTAGGACTTTGCCTTGCATCAGTATTTTCAACATAAACTCCATCATTTAATTCACTAACTGTTCCACTAATTAATGAAACACTAGAGAGTACCATAATACCTACCAAAATTAGTGGCATCCAACGATACAATGTCAATCTACTATTCATTGCCATGACTTGTGGACTTTCCTTCCCTTTGATAATAGTCTTGGTCTAAATAATCAAAAATCTGCTTATGCGTCTAATTTATTGAATTTCCATATGAAAAAAGAAGAGGGGAGGAATGTCCAACATATTGTTGCAATACTTAATTGCCAAGCAGGTAATATTCGGGAGTTATTTTCCAATTTTGCTTCTAGTAATAATTGATATAATCCATTTGGAGAAAACAAATCCATTTTTGAACTAAATGATGCAAATGTTACATCTGTTGTATTTGTGGCATCAACACCAAGAATAGTTGCTAAAACCACAGTAATTAATAACCAGATCATAGTAAAAAGTAGCCAAGTCCCTACCCCTAAAGTAACGGCGGAACCCATATCTTTAGCAAAACTTGAGACTAATAATTGTATTGAAGCATACCAAAATAAGACTAACGATGTGGCTAAAAAATATAATAATATTTCACTAACACTTGGCCAAGAATCCATTTGTTTGTATACTAATATAATTGAAATAAATGAAAGTATTATTGTTGGAATTGCAACTGTCAACCACACCCCTAATAATTGAGATGCCCCCAACATTGTTCTACTTGTAGGTTGACAGAATTCAATTGCTAATAATCCTGAATTTCTTTTTCTACTAATTCCATCAAACCCTACAAGTACTATTCCAAGTGTTGCAGAAAAAAGAATAAATAAACTTGATAAAAATAGTACTTCGAAGGGAGTATTCGCACTCACATCAGCAGGAAGGTTAGCATCTTTATCTGAAAAACCCCAACTTGATCCAACGATAAATAAAGAGAGAATAGGTAAAAGAACAGCCATTCTCATTGTAAAAAAATTCTTTTTGAATTCCATTTTTGATAAATTATACAGGAGCCTTGCAGAATCAAAATATGCATTCATTCTTCCTCACTCCCTATTTTTCCCCTTTGAATAGACATCCCTACTTTATCAACATCTAAACCCGTTACTGCAGATAATATTTCAACAAGTTCAACTTGTGGCGAAGTAAAATCAAATGGTACCAGGTCATTTGAAAGAAATAATTTGATAATTTGTTGCTTAGTTTCCATTTCCCAACCTTTTTTTGGTGCATTAATATTTATTGAAAAATAATCACCCATATCTTTTTGTTCAAATTTCAAATTATTAATTTTATTTTTTGAAAATATTTTATTTAGGTTCTTAATTTCATTTGGAAACTTAAGAATCAAATCATGATGGATTCCGTATTTGTTACGGATTTCAGATAAATCTCCTTCTTGTATTATTTCTCCTTCATGCATCAGTATAACCGAGTCTACCATTCTTTCAAGTTCGGCAAGTTGATGACTTGAAATTAAAATTGCTTTGCCATTTTTAGCTAAATTTTTCAAAAGACCCGTAAACGCTTCCCTAGCAACAGGATCTAGTCCATTCATTGGCTCATCTAGAAGTAGAATTTTTGGGTTACCAATTAATGCACATGCTAAGGATAAACGTTGATGCATTCCCTGAGATAAAGTATCTAATGCTTCATGTGATTTTACAGTTAATCCTACTTGATCAAGTATTTTTTCAATATACAATATATCCATATCTCTAATTGTCAATATTTTTTTTATGACTTGATAAGGAGTCGTAGGCCCATACCAATGAACATTTTCAGGCATCATCCCAATAAGTTCTTTTGTCCAATTAGGACGATTCTTATTTTCTATTTTTTTATTATTGATGGTGATGTCACCATTATCTGGAATTAATAGGCCTGAAAGTACTTTCATTAGTGTTGTTTTTCCAGCACCATTTGGTCCAACCAAACCAATAATATTTCCCGAAATAAGATTTAATGTAATATTTTTTATGCCTAATATATTTAATTTTTTGAATGGATTCAAAATTTGTGGTGAAGAGATTTTATGATCGAAATTGATGCCCTTTAACTCAAGTAAAGCATCTGCCATGAAACGGTGAGGTTAAACAATACATGAAAACCCCTCTTGTTGTAATAATTATTACAAGCACTTTTCCCATAGAATCTTTTCCAGAGGTTAGTCAGATGTTAAGTTTAATCGCATGGGGAGCTCCAATACTTGCTACAATCATACTTTCATTATTGTTTTTTACAGATAAAAACAAGAATTTTTCTGAACGTTTTCAAGAATTAAGAAGAACTTTAGGAAAATTACTTTTTGACGTTTTAATAATATCTCATTTGTTATTGTGGATAGTACCATTCCATGGATTATTAATTATTTTTAGCATTATATTCCCACAAGTAATAAACAAAGACCAAAGAGAAAGTTGGTCTTTAAACTATAAACCAAAATCTTTTTTTATAGCAAGTTGGTTATTTTTAATATTAATCTTCGCATTAATTCCTGTGGCATCTCCTGACTCTCCAGATCTCTGGGAGGAACCAATAATAGTGGATGACCCCCGAGTTTCTTTTTGGCCTGCAGCTTCACAAAATGTATGGTTATTAGATCGAGATCTGGATTCTCCCGTAGTTGTTACCATATTACATCAAAGAATTCCTGCAACATTTTGTCCTTGGAAAGTGGGAACTTCTACATCATGGATTGTGGAAACATTACATATTGATGAAGCGAGGTTAGAGGAAACAGCAATTCGTTTAGGTTTAGATCCAGATAATTTTAGGCTTGAAAAATTAAATTCTGAATCAAATCATAATTACCGTAATTCAGATGGGTCTATCGATATATCACTTACAGTAAGTAAAAGGAAAATTATTACAGACTTTCCATTTGAAAATACAGTTGTAGGTGAACTTATAACAATTTACAAAGGTGAATGGGGAGGAGAATTGTGGGCAATTACAGTTACTCAAATGGGTTCATCTAGTAGTCATGACCCCTGGGCTGAGGAAATTATTCTAGAATGGTTAGAATTTAGAGCCAACTCTCACTAATATTTTATTCCCAAAAAACCGATCAAATTCAATCTTCCCAAGATTATCTATTTGAACTCCTTCATTATTTTTTGAGACTTTTAGCCCAGTTTTCAATCCAATTTTTGTAACTTCTTCTAATTTATCATCATTAAATAAGATAGCACAAATTTCTCCATTTTGTCCATTTTTCATTGAGCTTAATACAATAACATCACTTTGCGGATTTATCTTATTTCTTACTAAGTCATCTTCAGGAGGGGGGATTGGGCAACCACTTGGATCAATTTCAGGATGTCCCAATAATTCAGATAAGGCAACTTCTAATTCATCGTTTATTGCATGCTCCATTCTACAAGCAGCTTCATGAGCATCACCTTTGAAACCCATTATATCAATCAATAAGCATTCTAATAGGCGATGCCTTCTTTTCATTTGCCTACCTATTTTCAAACCGGTTTTTGTTAATTTAACCCCTTTATATTTTTCATAAGATACTAACTTTTTTTCAGATAATTTTTGAATCATCCCAGTTACAGATGCATCCTTAATATTCAGACTAATTGCTAAATCTTTAGTCCGAACTGGAGCTTTGTCATCCTTTTCCCAAAATTCATATAAAGCTTCAAGATATTCTTCTTCAGCCTCAAAACTAAAATGGCCACTCCCCATATTATGTCCACATATTTCATTTGAAATAGAGTTACTGTTCATCTGCTGAGATTCTTATTGATCCATTTTCATAATATATCTGAATATCATTAGGAATCTTTCTTGTTAATGCAGAGAGTGCTTCATATATTTCTTCTTGTTTGACATTAAATGCTTTTGCAGCTTTAGGCGTAGACCATGGAACATTTTCAAAATCTGATTTACACAACCAGATATATAACTTAGATTCTAGTTTTGTAAGGTCATTCAAAGCCATCTGATTCATCCACTCCCACGCAGCGTATATGATTAAGTCTTGTTAATCAACTCAATAATTTTGTAATATAGGTTTCAGCATCTATTTCATCATCTAACAATGATTTAAGAGTTGAAATAAAATGATTATCAATTCCCATTTCTGCTAATTTTTGATGAAAAATATAGGTTGTATTTACTCCTTCTGAGACCATATGCATTTCTGCCCGTGCTTCTTTAAGATTAAGACCAGTACCTAACTTTTCACCAAGCGTACGGTTTCTTCCATGAGGTGATGCAGCAGTTACGTAAAGATCGCCTATTCCAGCGGGACCAAATGCTGTGGACGATTTTGCCCCCATCTCCGAGAGCAATAAGCAACCTTCTGAAAATCCTCTAGCAAAAATCGCAGCTTTGAGGTTATCTCCTCCTTTTTCATTTACCTTTTTTAAACCATCAGAAATTCCACAAGCCACAGCGACTATATTTTTGTAAGCACCCCATAATTCTGCACCCATTGGATCATCAGCAGCATGCAGCAGTAAATGTTCAGTTGTTAATCTCTGAACTAATTTTTTTGCAACAAACTGATCATTACATGCGATTAATGCTGTAGTAATTACTCCCTTCGCCACTTCAGGAGCAATTGTAGGGCCAGTCATTACTGCAACAGGATTTAATTTATCATTCTCACGTAAAATATGTATGATGTCTTCTGAAATAGAACCCCCTTCGGGAGTTAAACCCTTAGCCAAATCGATTAATACATGACTTGGCCTTAGGAATGGGATTACATCTTTTACAACATCTAAAATTACCGAAGAGGGCAGAGCAAATACAATTATTTCAGCATTCTCCATACATTCTTCCAATCTCATAGTTGTATACATACCAGATAATTCAACGCCTGGTAAATATTTTTCATTAATTAGGTTTGATGTAATCGATTCATAAACTTCTGTTTCAATAGTCCATCCTGAAACTTCATGTTTTGCATCTAGCCATGTTTTGGCTAATGCAGTACCCCAATTCCCAAGTCCCAATATTGCTATGTGTGACATATATATTCGAGTTGGACTAACATGTGGTTATGGATATTGCCATTGATATGAATAAAATTTTGCTAGTTCTTGAGTGTAATAGTTTTGACCATGAGGTGTGTCGGGTAGTCTAAGCAGAGGTAGCCGAGCTTGGTCAAAGGCGCTGGGTTTAGGTCCCAGTCCGTAATGGTTCGCAGGTTCAAATCCTGCCCTCTGCATTATTTGAAGGGCTTTAGGGCACTAATATACAAGTAAAAGTGACAACATTTTTATTACTTTATCTTTATTTTTTTCTCTGCCCGTAACCACGGAGAAATCCATTCATTTGGCTTAGATAAATATAACTTGAAACTTGCATCATTTACAATTGAATTTTCATCTTGTGCGGGAGGCATTAACCAAGGTCTAACAACATAGCCAGAAGTCATAGTATTTTTTTATTGATTAAAAATTATAAACAGTAGTTTAAATATGGCAAATACTTCTGTTGAGATAGGGAAAATCATGGAATGTAACATTGATGCACGTGGAAAAGTGGTTAGAATGGTTGGAGGAATGTTTAGTTTATTTGCAGGGATTGTAGTTGGAGTTCTTTTTGGAATGGATATATTTACCACTTCTGAATGGCTATTAATCGCCGTAATTTTGATTGTTTCAGGTTGTTTTGCAATTTTTGAAAGTAGAGCAGGCTGGTGCGCAGTTCGTGCTATGGGATTTAAGACACCGATTTAAGTAAAAAGTCGACTTAATGCTTGTTCAAAAGTTTCATCATCACCGCCATTAGACTCCCAATGTTGATACATATTCCGTAGCATCTTGTTCACTGTTTAATATTCACTAGGCACTAAATGTATTTTAATACTTCATAATTATTGATTCAAATTCAGTAAATATTTTTTTAATTTACAATAAATAGAGATATGAACAGGACCTTATTACGGTTTGTGATTGGAACATCGAATGGCGACAGTACTAAAGTTGCGGAAGTCGGAAAAGTCGATGTTCCTGATTATAATAATGATAACCAAATTAGTGCTGAGGAACTACAAACACATTTTGATATAGATGAAGACGGGGTAATTACTACTGAAGAATTTATTGAAAAGATTGAAAACAAAGTGGATAAAGAAATAGAAACAATTCGTAATAGAAGGTTGGTTAAAAAAAGAAGAAGGTTACTATCAGGAGTTGAGGATTATACCTTATTATTCGGATTAGCATTTACATCAGTATTTTTTGGTATTCTACTAATTATGAGTAGTGGGATTTTAGGAGATTCAACTGAAATGGACCATTCATTATCAGAAACATTTCTAGACACAGGAGAAGTTTGTGATGTGATAGAAGACACGCCATGGTTGAATATTTATTCAGATAATGATAGGCAGGTAATGGTAATTGAAGCTTATAATTTGAATTCATCAACAGGTTATGAATTGCAATGGCAAAGAACAACTATGGAGATGGGAATACTTGGTGATGGTGAAATCACACAATTCGATAGTGAATTTAACCTCACTAATAAAGCAGAGATTCCATTTGGTAAAGATTGGCATGAAGGGGAATACATATTTATTGCTGAATTATTTGAAGCAGAACTTTCAATAGAATATAAAGTAGTATCTCAATTATTAAATGATCAAGATAATCAATCTAATAGTAACAGTAGCACTAATGATTCAAATGGCACTACCGATTCAAACAGTACAAATAATTCCTCAATTGCAGTCAATGGAGAGATTATAGCCCCTGAAATGGAGATTATACACCATTCAAACGAAACAGTAAAAGTTACTGAAGATGATGTTGTATTTGAATTAGAGATGGAGGCTGGAGCATGGGATTGGTTTCCTGGAATTGATAGAGACTCAAGATTATCTTCTAAAGTCACAGATGCAGGTGCTAGAGTTTGTTGGGGGACCCAAGATCTTGGAAAGTGGGCATGGGGGTTAATGGGTGCTGAATTAGGGGGTGGACGAGAAACAGCCATGCTCACAGGAGGATCTGCAGGTATACCAGCATGGTGGATGGCTTTTGTATCATTATCCTTATCTGTCTTAACATTATTTATTTTATATCCATTAATTTACAAGGTTTATCATCAAGAAGCAGATGACAAATTAACTAATAAGCAAATCGAAAGAGTTGTCGAACTTACTTTGAAATATAGTGCCAAAAAGATGCAAATAGAAATTGAATGGGATATATTTAGATTTAAAGTAAAAGAGTTATCAATAGACGTACTTGTCGCATATAGAACTACAGATTCTACAATTGCTTCAAAGATAGATGTAAGGGCAGAAATATTAAAAGAAATCTTAAATGAATTTGGAATATTTAGAGTATTCAAACCAGTATTACTGGTTGTTAAACCAGTTGGTGAAATTACAGGAGTCGATTTTGAACATTTAACAAGAGGGGGACTTGAAAATGTAACCGCAGAGGTGATTGATTCAGATCAATTAGTTGAAGATTATACTAATTTCTTCAAAGATTTACATGATTTGAGCAGAATTGAAGATGTGATTAGAGATTCTTTACATAGTTTCTTTATTCTGAGAAATATGGTTGATAGGGGCACAGCAGTTCTTTCAGATGATCATGCAGTATTTGTAAGGGTAATTTATCGACCAAATCAACGCTTTGCATTTTTTAGATTTAAACAAAGCGCACAAAATATTGAAGAACAAATAAGAGAACAATTAGAAAGAGAACTAGGTACACAATTATCTGAAAGAGAATTAATAATTAGTGCAAGAAATGAAATTTCAACACTTTCAGATAGATCTCAAGCAGGAAGAATTGAAACTAGTGTAGGAACTAAAGGTAGAGTTGCAGCAGTTGCTAGGCAAGATGGATTTGCAGGAAGAGTATTGCAAACGAAATTCTTTGGAGATATGCTTTCAACAGTAGAATATACTGCCCAAGAGAAGAGGGAATTTATCAACAAATGGGGATTTTGGGGATTAATAGTATTCGTTTGGATTCCCTTTATGGCCTCTGGAGTTTTAGTGGGTGCTGTACTTGGAATGTTATCAAGAATGAAGTTTGACAGAGTATTATGGGCAACTTTGATTGGAGGTTCTGCTGCATCTATTACTTGGGCATATACTGCAGAAGGAATTGTTACCTTTATGCATAAATTTAGGCTTGAAGCCATCATACCTCTTGCAATAATTGTATTTGTTGGAATGGCGGTATTACATCTAAGATCTACAAGGGCTAGAAGGCAAACAGAATTATTCGAAGATACAATGTTAGAGTTATTTAAATCAGATATAGAATCCAAATATGGATCTTGAATTAGTTATCTTTTTGCATATTTTGGCCTAAAGGGATTAATAACTTCTCTTTTCGTTTCTATATATGGCCCCTTTATTAAATCAATACAATAGGGTATTGCTAAGAATATTTCATCAATCGTTTCTCTAATTGCTTTTGGCTGTCCTGGAAGATTAATAATTAATGATTTACCTCGAATAACTCCAATTTGTCTACTAAGTATGGCAGTAGGCACATATTTTAGAGAGATAGATCTCATTAACTCACCAAAGCCAGGTAATTCTCTATCCGCAATAGTAATTGTAGCATCTGGAGTTACATCTCTAGTTGTGGGGCCAGTCCCTCCAGTAGTTACAACTAATGAACAATTCAATTCATCAGTAAGATGAATTAAAGCATCTTCAATTTCTTTTTGTTCATCAGGAATAATTAATGAATAAGTAGTCCATGAAGAATCCATTGTCTCAGAAAAAAACTCAATAATCTTTGGACCACCTTCATCAAGATATTCTTGATTAAATGCTCTGTCAGATACAGTAACTATTCCAATGTTAATATGATCTCCAAGGCTATCTTTGACCCCGCCATTCCTTTTTTCAAAATCCATAATAGACACCATTTATTTCGGTTCAGTTTTTTCACTGGTTTCAAAAACCATATCGTCAAGTTGAATACCTTCTTCGTCATTAACTAATTCTTCTTCACATTCTAAATCTTCATTTATTCCAAGGATTTCTTTTATGTGATCATATGTCTTTTTGATGAGTACTAAATGAACTAATGGATCACCTGTCCGAATTAGTGGAATTGTGGCAATACTGACGATTAATCCTTTACAAGGAGCAAAAACGTCATTTGTTTTATTTCCAAATGGATCCGTGATATGTGCAATTAATTGCCCCTCTTCTACTAATTCCCCTACATTAATTAAACAATGAAGTAAACCTCCCGCTGGTGCTCGAATCCATCTTGATTTACGAACTAAAACACGATAATTGGGTTCTATAATTTTACCTTCAATCATATTTAATGTTTTGAGAACATTTAGTACCCCTATCAAACCTTCTTCTACATTTTTTATTTGAAATGAATTGGAAGAACCAGTTTCTAACAAAATTGTTGGACATCCAGAATCTGTTGCTTCTCTTCTTAGAGTGCCTTCAGAACCAAGTGAGTGTAAAACAATATTTGTCCCAAATGCTCTAGCTAAATCTTTACATTTTTTATTATCAAGATCCGCTCTAATATGTGGCAAATTCACTCTAGTTCCTGGGGCTGTATGAATGTCAATAAGATAAGTTGCTTTACTAATCAAAGAAGAAAATAATGCATGTGCTAATCTTTGAGAATGATTACCATTAGGTTTACCAGGGAATTGCCGATTTAAATCTCTCCCATCAGTTGTTCTTCTTTGCATCAAAAGTACTGATTCGGGATTAGCAATTGGGATTAAAATTATGGTTCCTTTTAGTTGATTAACATCTATAAAATCATCTTTATTATTTGGAATATGGTCATTTCCATGAATTAGAAAATGAATTATACTAACTCCATTTAATTCGTTTCCATGGATTGCAGAAGTAATTGCAACTGTAGGGCCATCAAATTTCCCATGGAAAATAAAACAAGGAATTTCTAATTCCCTTCCCAGAGGATCAATGCCCACTTTAATCATTGTATCAATTCGAGAACCGGCTTTGATAATTTGACCATTAAAATCAAGAGATTCTCTCGGATTAAGTCCGGTAGCCATGTATGCCCTAAGAGGTGACATATTTTTGACCTTCTGAATAGAAGATTTGACATCCTACGTATAATTAGCGTTGTAATAGGGGATAGATTTTGGCTACGTTAATTAAAGATGCGACAATAATTTCAAACCAAGGAACATTTGTTGGAGATCTCAAAATTGTTGACGGAGTAATATCAAAACTTGCTTCTGGTGGCGATTTAACAATAGCAGTAGATGATACTGTGATAAATGCAGAAGGGCTTCATTTATTGCCAGGAATAATAGATCCACAGGTTCATTTTAGGGACCCTGGAAGCCCCGACAAAGAAACACTAGGCACAGGTTCAATAGCCGCAGTAAGTGGAGGAGTAACTTCTTTTCTTGATATGCCAAATAATAACCCTGCAATCATATCTTGGGCTTTAATGAAGAAAAAATTAGAAACAGCAGCAAAGAACTGTGTGAATAATCATGGTTTTTTTATTGGTGCAACTCCAAATAATCTTTCAGATTTACAACAAATTGTAGGAACTCGAGAATCTCCGAAAAGTATCCCTGGAATTTGTGGTACAAAAATTTTCATGGGTTCATCAACTGGAGATTTACTTGTTCATCAAAAAAATCATTTAACAAACATTTTTCAAAATACTGGTGGTCTTATTGCAGTTCATGCTGAAAGTGAAAAACGTTTGAATGATCGCTGGCCAGAGTTTCAAAACCGTACCGATATTGCAGCTCATGCGGAATGGAGAGATTCTGAAACAGCATTAGAGGCGACAAGATTAGCAGTTGAACTTGCTCAGGAATTTAATCATAGATTACACGTTTTACATTTAACTAGTGGATTAGAAGCTAATTGGTTAAATGGAAAAACGGGGGATATAATTACAACAGAAACATTACCTCAGCACTTAACATTTACAGATGAAGATGTAGAAAGAATTGGAACGAGATTAAAAATGAACCCTCCCATAAGATATTCAGAAGATAGAGACGTATTATGGCAACGTTTGAAAGATGGTACGATACAATGTATTGCTACAGATCATGCACCTCATACACTTGAATCTAAAAAATTAGGATGGCCAAAATCTCCATCTGGAATGCCAGGTGTTGAAACATCTTTACCTGTAATGTTAACACATGCTATGAATGGTAAATGTTCTGTTGAAGATGTAGTAAAATGGATGTCAACAAATGTAGCAAAATGTTATCAGATGCAGAAAAAAGGTGAAATAAAACAAGGAAACGACGCTGACCTTGTTTTAGTAGACTTATTTAAGGAAAATGAAGTTCAAGATAAAAATGTATGGACTAAAGTGGGATGGAGCCCATTTTCGGGCAGGAACTTAGTCGGTTGGCCACAATTAACAATTGTAAATGGGACCCCCGTTTTCAAAAGAGATTTAGAATTAGATCCTAAAGGTGAATTATTAGTTCAAATGGGGCAAACAGGTTCCCGGTTAATTTGCTCTAATTAATTTAGAAGCCGTAAATCTTACTATACTTTTCATTTAAATATTTTAGGAATGGACCGGATGAAGGGATTTTTCCAGTTGCTTTTTTAATTAAATCTGATGGATTATATAATCTTCCTTTTTCATGAATATTTTTCCTAAGCCAATCTAACAATGGATTCCAATTACCTTCTTCAATCATATTATTTACATCATCAAGTTCTTCTTTCATAGTTTCAAATAATTGTGCAGCATATAAATTTCCTAACGTATACGTAGGGAAATATCCAAATGCACCCATAGACCAATGGATATCTTGTAATACCCCGGTGGAATCATCTTTTACATCTAAACCAAACCATTCTTTGAACATTTCATTCCATACTTTTGGTAAATCATTTACATCTAACTCCCCATTAAATAATTTTTTTTCTATTTCATATCTTAAGATAATATGTAAATTATAAGTTACTTCATCTGCTTCAACTCTGATGAATGACGGCTCTACTTGATTAGCGATTAGATTCATTTGAGCAGGATCAATACTTTTAGGAAATTCAGGAAATTCTTTTTGAAATAATGGTAAACAGTATTTCCAAAACTCCTCAGTTCTTCCAATTTGATTTTCCCATAATCGTGATTGTGATTCATGAACCCCTAATGAAATAGCAGTTCCTCTAGGTGTAAGGGCAAACTCATCAGGTAAACCTTGTTCATAAAGTCCATGTCCGGTTTCATGCATTACTGCATAAAGACAAGAAAAAGGCTCATTTTCATCATACCTTGTTGTTATTCTAGTGTCTCCTGCGGCAATCGATATAGAAAATGGATGAGATGATGTATCCATCCTTCCAGAATTAAAATCAAAACCCATTTGTTCTGAAATCTTTAAACAAAAAGCTTCTTGATTAGATACAGGAAAAGTCATATCTAGTTTAGCCAATTGATGTTTTTTTGTTTTCATAATTTTATTTAAAATTTCAATTAAACCCGTTTTTAATTCTGCAAATAATGGTTCTAAATAATCAACAGTCAATCCCACTTCATAATCATCCAAGAGTGTATCGTAAGGAGTGTTTCCATTTTCAAGATAAGTAATTTTTTCTCTAGCAAGTTCAACTAATTCTGTTAAAATAGGTGCAAACATGTTAAAATCATCATTTTTTCTAGCTTTCGCCCAAACTCCCATTCCTTTAGATTGTGTTTTTGTAAAACGTTCTATGAATTCCGCAGGTAATTTTGTGGATTTATCAAAAGTTCTCCTTATTTCTAATACATTCGTTTTTTGATCATCATCTAAATCGGATAGATTTTTTTCTAAATCTGATATAAGTTCCCCCATTTTTTTACTAGTAATAGTTTCATGTGCACGTCCTGATAACCAAGCTAATGTATCTGCTCTTGCATTTGCCCCATTGGGAGGCATCATTACTTGTTGATCCCAACTTAATTGTCCTTGTATTGCTTGAATTCTTGAATACGTTTTTACTTCGTCAATAAATTTTTCATAACTCATATTTCGGCCCATGTGACCCTAAGTTAAGGGGAATATTGAGCATTTGCTTTTCAGAAGTCATTATCGTAAATTAAATATCAGAAATTCATAACCCCGAAGAATTATGAAATTTTTCTCTATTTAGTATTTATTTTTTTGAATTATGTAGCATCATTGTTACAGATTGATGTTCATGATGTAGTATTCCGACTTCAATAAAATCATTCCGGTAGTGAAATCGCATTGAGCCATGATTTGGGGGATCAAGGCTCACTTCTGCAGTTATTGGTAAATTAAGTTCATGTGCATAAGAGATGACTTTCTCGTATAGTATCGAACCAATGTTCTTATTTCGATACGTTTTAGAAACAGCAATTCTATCTATATAGAGGAACTTTTTGTATTTTTTGTTAAACCATGCATAATTTTCACTTCCATATTTTTTATTAGGTAGAAGACAGATCACGAACCCTAACAATTCACTTCCTTTGAATGCACCAATAGAAAATTCTCCAAGTTTTAGTAAGTTCCCTAGTGCATCTTGTGTTATCTTTCCAGTTCCAGGAAGGCCTTCTTCATTAATTCTCCAAATAGAGGGAGTATCTTCACCCCGAAGAACTTTAAATTCCATTATCAAGTCCCATACGATTGAATTATTAAAGAATTTAATTTTAAACAAGGTATCCAACATTTCAAACATTAGATTTATGTCGGTGGTATGTGGCACGAAAGAGAAAAGAAGACTTTGATATTATTTCGGAAGATGAAATTGATATTGAAGATGAAATTTCGACAGTACAAACATTTGAAGGTTTATTGAATATTGCTGCCAAGATTGTAGTTAATACTTGCATGGAGATTAGACGTCATGAATCAGTATTAGTGATTGCAGACCCATCTACTAGCGAAATAGGTCAAGAACTTTACAAAGTTTGTTCAGAAATTTCTGAAAATGTGTTGTTAGTTATTATGCCATTTACACGCCATCATGGTGATGAACCTCCCGTATCAGTTGCTGAATTAATGAGGACACAAAATGTAGTATTGGCACCAACTAAATTCAGTATTACACACACTAAAGCAAGACTTCAAGCCTGCAAAGACGGTGCAAGAATAGCAACTATGCCAGGGATAACTTCGGAATTATTTGCTGCGGGAGGTATGCTTGCAGATTTTAATAAAATAAGAGATACAATCAGTAGGTTTGGAGTGCATCTTCGAAGACGTAGAAAGATTAGAGTAACATCTCCCGAGGGAACAGATTTAAGATTTGAGGTAGATCCTAAAAAATGGAATAAAGAAGACAGTGGAATTTGCAATCGTCCTGGAATGGTAACAAACTTACCAGCAGGAAAAATATTCAACGCACTTATCCAAGGTACTGCTAAAGGAGATTTATATATCGATGGAAGTTTTGATTCAATGGTGCTCAGTGAGCCACTTAGATTCAAGGTAAATGATGGTGTTGCAACTGACATTAAAGGAGGACCAGAAGCCCAAAGAGTAAGGCATCTTTTTGCGGAGGCAGCAAATTTAATGCCAGCAAAAGATCAATCTTCTGTATGGACAATTTCTCAATTTGGTATTGGTTTAAATCCTAATGCAAAATTAATTGGAAATGCACTTGAAGACGAAAAAGTGTTAGGAAGTTGTTATTTTAGTATAGGCCTAGATGGTAGTAGAAGTGAGGGTAATCATCCTGGAATTTTAACAAGCGGAATCATAAGAGAACCTACAATTTTCATAGATGGAGAGCCATTAGTTATTTCAGGAGAATTACAAATTTAATTAATGATTAAATCCACACAAGGGACAAAATCTCCAAGAGTTACTTAGACTGACTCCACAACCATTACAAATATTACCACTTGGAAATGTTCTAATAATTCCATTTGTATTTGAATTAAATCTTGGATTAGCAGGTGAGCGTTGCTTAGGTTTAGGTAAGGAAGAAACTTTCGACTCGAATTCATTTTGAGGGTGTACAGGTTTTGGGGCTACAGCTACAGGAGCAATTCTCGCCTCAATTGGTTTTGCTTTTGGAGCTACAGGAGCAATTCTCGCCTCAATTGGTTTTGCTTTTGGAGCTACAGGAGCAATTCTCACCTCAATTGGTTTTGCTTTTGGAGCTACAGGAGCAATTCTCGTAGTATTAGTTTGTTGTTTAATGATTTCAGGGGGTGAATAAGGTACTTCAATTTGTATATGTTTTTCATCCACCCATTCATTTGTATCCAGGCTAATTTTTTCTAATTCCTCCATTGTTGTATTTTCAATTTGTGGAGGTAATGGTTTTTGAGGGATATGTTCTGCTTTTTGTAATCGCTCTGGTTTTGCTAAAGGTATAGCTTCAGTCACTTCAACTTGAGATATTAGTGGTTTTAGTGCAGTTGGTTGTATTAATCCGGACTTATTCTCCACTTTTTCGGGGGGGATTTCATCAATGATTGAACTTTCATTTTCAGATGTTTCACTCTTTGTTTCAATAGTTTTTTGTGGGGCAATAAGTTTAGGTGTAGCAATTACTTTTGCTGAACTTAATATTGATATGGAACGAGGCATTTGCATGTTTTTTGTATCGATTAAAATCTCATTCATTTCTTTATTAATTTGATTTAAGTTTTCTACATTTTCTGCAGGATTTTTAATCATTTCATCAAATGCATTAACATATTTTGCTAATTCCTTATTACCTCCAGTGACATCCCCAATTGCATAAATTTTTAAAATTTTCAAAGGATCTAATAATGATTCGAGAGAGGTAAATTGTTCAACGGTAATGTCAGGTCTAACATTATTTACTTCGGGGTTTAATCCTAGATAATCGTGTAAATTTTCTGTAAGATCAAGTAATTGTAATGGTCCAGTCAGTATATAGTAAATTTCACCTGTTTCCACTTTTAATCTATTACTCCCTGAATCTAAGTCGAATGTATCAGTAAGTAATAAATCAGAAACTTTATTCAATACAATTGTTAGCGCTGAATGCCTATTTAGAGTTTCCATTTCCATCAAGATTTGACTCGAATCTGTGATACCAAAATATGCAGCCGTTTCATCTACATTTATACCCTCAGGCAATAATGCACCCTCTGGTATATATTCAGACATAATCAACCCTTAACCTGCCGACTCGAGTCTCCTTATTGAGGCTTAGCCTTGTTATTATTTTTGATTAAACATGATTCATTAAGAGAGTAATGTCTGGCCTTGCTATGGCCGCAGCAAAAAAAAGAGCATTATTGATTGCAGCAGGAGAAATGGATAATACAATTTTAGAAAATTTAATCTCTGATGATAAATTATGTATTGCTATTGATGGTGGTTACAATCATTGTATTCGTATGGGTTTTGTTCCTGATGTCGTAATTGGTGATTTTGATTCTTTAGATACTTCAATAATAGATAAAAATATTATTTCGATTAAGAAAGTAAGTCAGGAAGAAACAGATTTACTAAAAGCAATATATTGGGCGATTTCATCAGGAATCAAAGAGATAGAGATTATTGGAGTGGAATCTGGAAGAAGTGATCATATTTTAGGAACATATGCAGCATTAGCAGAAATTAATCAAGATGAAATATTATTTATTGATATTCAAATCCACTTAAATGACTTTATTGTAAAATATATACCCCGTAAAAAATTAATGGAATTTAATTTCAAAGAAAAAACACATATTTCATTATTCTGCTTATCTAATAGCTTAGTTTCATTAAAAGGTACTAAATGGTCACTAGATAATGAAGAAATCAATTTTTCAACACAGGGAATACATAATTATTCGGAAGATCAAACAGTTGAGATTATTGTACATGAAGGTGGCCCTGCATTACTTTTTATTAATCGAATTTTGTAATTCATTGAAACTGAATCCACATATTAGCATCAGCATCCCACCAATCAATTTGACCATCAGGATGTTGCCTCCATAAATGTCCGTCCTCATCAGTATGTGTTGGTAACCCATCAGTATTAACATTCGACTTTGATTTTGTAAATTCTCCTTGAATATCTTCTCCAAATCGTTTCAAAACGAGAATAGAGATTATGAATAATAGAAGCATACCGATTCCAGTAGCAATATATCCCGTGTATTCAGATTCAATTTCTCCTCCACTTCTAACTGGCCATGAAGAAGTAACACTTTCATTACCCCACGCAGAGGAATTATCGCCAAGAGGCGGTATTCTCACAAGATTAACTCCATTTGTTGCACTTATTCCTTCAGAGTTTGTTACATTTACAATAATACGATGAATACCCGGCATCCACATTTTACAATTTATTTCTAAACCTTCTGAATCTCCATGTTCTGGAATAGTAGTCCATGAAATTTGATTTTCACTAAAATCTGTATCATCTGTAGGCTCGATTGTAATAAAACATAAACTTCCTATTTCCATATTTTGACCTGTAATATTAAGGTTAAAACTGGGCGAAGGTTGATTTAAAATAGAAAAATTCCTCCATGTTTCTAATGAGTACCCAAGAGCATTATGATAAATTAGTTTTAATGAATATTTTCCTGCAGGCCAATTACTACAATCAATCTCATCACTGCTTGGAGTATTTTCTCCAGGTTCAATGGATGGTGTAATCCATGGTGCTCCAATAAATTGTACTTCGCCTGTTTTATTATATCTATGACCTATTTTATCTAAAACATTTCTTTTTATTTTACATTCAGAACCAGTGTTAAATTTATCATCTACTGTATTGCCTTCATGACTTGCAATTACATTTAGGACTACAAATGGTTTTTCCATCCCTACCATGAGATTAAAAACTCCTAGTTGATACTCAGAAATCACTTCACTTGTAATAGGATTAATAAATTTTAAAGTAACAGTATAATCTCCTTCTTTCCAAGCATCAACAAAAATTGATCTAGATAATGATTTTTCATTAGTCAATGTAAAATTATCCCATTGAACTATTTCATGTTCAGTAGGATATTGATCAAAAATAGTTTTTACTTGAGCAGATACTGGTGTTTGAGTTTTTGTAGTATTTACATTAAAAACAATTCTTAATTGATCTACAAATCCATCATTATCTATATCTTGTTCTCTAGCCTCATAGTTAACAATGGTGTAGTCACTGACTTCTTCTGCTTGTACGCTTTCAACAAATGGAACTAATGGTAGAAGCAATATAATTACAAATATTTTCATGGCAATATTATTCAAGAACATCCACCTCTCCAATTTCTTCTTCATCACTTTCTTCTAATATCCTTGTAATGCCTACAGCACTCAAGAAGATTAATCCTGCAATTGCATAAGTAGCCCATGAAGAAAGAGGATTATTACCCATAATTGTCATTGCTGCTTTTATTTCTCCAAAACTATTTGAATATCCATCACCATTATTGTCTGGGCAACCTTGGAAATCAATCGTAGAACTACCAGATTCTGTTGGGCAATCATCTCTCAAATTCCCTACAGGGTTATCTCCAAATTCATCTCCATCAGAATCCATCCATTGCCAAGGGTCTGTTGGAAATGAATCTCCGAGTCCCTCAGGGCTAGCTAACCATTGATCATCATAGTTTGAATATCCATCTTCATCAAGATCAGGACATCCTCGACGATCTAGTAAACTGGTTCCAAATACGGTAGGACATGCATCTGGTTCGTGCCCAGAAAGGTTATCTCCATACCCATCTCCATCGGAATCCCTCCATTGAGAGGGAATATGGGGGAACTTATCGCTTAAATCAGACCATCCATCCCCATCAGTATCTATGCATCCGAATCTATCTTCAGTACTTGTCCCAGGAATCTCAATACAATTGTCTGGGTTTAATCCAAGAGAGTTATCTCCATATCCATCTCCATCCGAATCCATCCATTGAGTAGATTCTTGTGGAAACGAATCAGCCATCCCTAATGGATGCGATGTCCAATCATTCTCTGGATCAGAGGCTCCATCACCATCAGTATCTGGGCAACCCCATCGATCTCTATAACTATCTCCTTTTGTTAATAGACAACTATCTGGTTGCCATGCATTTGTAGTTTGATTATCTCCAAATCCATCTCCATCAGTATCAAACCATTGACTTTCTTTTGATGGAAAAGCATCTGCAAATCCCTCAGGGTGAGATACCCAACCTTCATCAGGATCAGAGAAACCATCGAAATCTGAATCAGTACATCCGAATCTATCTTGATTTGAAGACCCCCAGAGATCTACACATGAGTCACCTTCAAAACCAGAATAATTATCTCCATACCCATCTCCATCAGAATCTAGATATTGAGAACTTTCGAAGGGAAAGTCATCAATTTGAGTATCTTCATTACCTTGATTATTTCCCCATCCATCTCCATCGGAATCCCTCCATTGAGAGGGATTATTGATAAATGCATCACCGCTTTCAACTCTTAAACCAGATTCGGAATCAATATCAAATGTATAGTTGTCTCCAAACCCATCTCTGTCGATATCTTTCCATTGACTAAAATCATTTGGAAACGGATCAGCACCATTATCAATAGTCCAATTCGAATCCCCATCAGACCATCCATCCCCATCAGTATCAGGGCAGCCTGGTCTATCTTCAGACGAATACCCAATAATGTGAGGGCATGCATCTTCTAGAATTGCACCTTCAACATATTCTCCAATTCCAGTATCAATATGGATTGCTTCCCATTTGGCATCATGCCAGTTATCCCCTAATCCATCCTCATCAAAATCACTCCATTGAGTATGGCAAAACATTCCACATATATTTTGAATCGAAGGATCTTGAGGAGACCACCAAAATGCATCAGCACCATCAGAAACTGACCAGGGTTCTATTGAGTAAAGAGTACTTGGATCACTAAATCCATCTCCATCGGAATCTGGACACCCAAATCTATCTTGGAATGATTGTCCAAAGAACCCAGGGCATGAATCAGGATTATTTCCATTTGGATTATCTCCATACAAATCAAAGTCAGAATCTTCCCATTGTGTACCATCTACAGGATATCGGTCACCTTCATCAGACCACCCATCTTCATCACTATCTAGACAACCATTTCTATCTTCATTGCTTTTTCCAAACTCATTAGGGCAGTCATCATCTAGATCTCTAAATCCATCCCCATCAGTATCTCTATATGTTGTATCGATAGATCCTGTAATTGAATAATCGAATTCATCTTGGTCACAACCGTCTAAAGATCTAATTTCTGTGTAGTAACTTGTAGGTCCAGAAACACTTCCCCATTCAGAAGCAGAAGGAACGATTGAAATTGAAACAGAACTTGAACTATCACTTCCAATGTTAGCACTGTAAAGATTGGTCGTTGCAGAAGAATCCCAAATTTTTACTTTACCTTCCCAATGATCAGTAAAGAAACACGCTAAATCAAACCCATGATCCCCAGTTGGGGATGCAACATCAATTGTGAGAGTATCTCCTCCAAGAATATCAATTCTCCACCAATCCACAGCATCTCCTTCAGCATCAACATATCCTGTACTACTACTTCCTCCAGTCAATACTGAAGCATTAGCAGCATCATCGTCAGCTAAAACTGATGGAGTAAACGGAATTAAAAAAATAACAGCAATTAAACAAGCAAATAAACGCTTTCTGTTCCTCGCCATGATTGATGACCTATGCAACATCATTATTAATCAATTGCAGAAAGAAATCTCATTTTTCGGCTATATCTAGTATTATTGATGTATCTATATTACCACTTACAAATTTAATATATCTTTGTTCCTCATTTTCTTCAAATGGATGCAAACCAATATTTTGTTGATATGCGATTCCAATCCAACTACCATCAGGAGAAATCACAGTTTCAAAGAAATCATGAAGGGCATGAACATCAGAATTAGATTCTTCATAGGCGGTTACAGTATGCAAAGGATCAATTATCCCATCTCCATCCCAATCAGAAATATCAGAAATTGTGAATTCCCATGTATCATTTTCTTCAGGATGATATAATGCACCTGAATAAAGGAACCATTCTTCACCTTCAACATAATTTCCATCTAATTCATCATCATTATAGTCCATTCCATAAAAAGATACACTAACTACATCATTTTCACTAATTGAAACAAATGGATACATGTTAATACCTTCTTCAAATGGAGTAATATTCCATGACGACCAATTAGTTCCATGATCATATGAAATTGCAAGGTTCATTTCCCATGCTCCAATATCCCCATTAGGGCAATCTGCCCAAACTACAGCTACAGTTCCGTTATTGTTTGTGTTTACTACAGGGTAACCCTCGGGAGGATTCCCCTTACGTGGTCCCAAATCTACAGGTTCTTGCCAAGTTCCATCAGATGGCCCAGGGCCAGTTCCTCTTCCATAGTCATCACTGATTCTAATTTGAACAGTGCCTGTATCCGTATCAGCATTTTCTTGAGCAACGTAGACGTATGGTCCATTGGGTTCAGCAGCAATAGTTGACCATCCACCAGGCATGGAGTAACATTGAGAAAATGAGTTCCCACTATTTTCTGAATGATAATACCAGTATCTACCAGAATCCCCGGTGCATTCTGGTGGCGAAGCACCCGAATTACCAAGATAATGAATTATACCATCTCCTTGAGCAGAAACCCATGGTCTATCATCTGCTGCCATTGTATTCATTCTTTGACACACTGCACCCATCTCGTAAGAATTTCCCCCATCAGAAAATATGTGCCACCAATTATCTTCTAATGTTGTATCTAGGTAGTATATCATGTCATTTCCATCTACTGCAATATCTCCTTCATCACCCAAACATTCTGAACCTGCACCTGTTGCTGAACCAATTGCAGAATTTAATAAATTTCCTGGTGTCGGATCAAAATTATCTCCGTGACTCCAATTATTTCCTCCATCATTTGAAATCCAAAACCATGATGCCCAATAATCCCAAGAGGTCATTTCTCCATCTTCACATGCATACCATGAATCTAAATCACCACCTAATGCTGGTGCAAGGGGATTTCCCTCCCCACCCCACCGTAAATCTTTGTGTGCTGTAATGAATAAATTCCCTTCACTATCCATAGATAAACTTGGTTCATAACCAATCCCAAATTCAGGAATATCTTGGCCATTAGTAGGGTCAATACATTCTTCATGTCTTGGCATGAAAATCGGTTCATTCCAACTAATTGATAATTGCCGCGGATTTTCATTTTCATTTGGTATTAAAAAATTTGAATTGGGAGAAAGGTTTCCAAAAATAAGTGCTAAAACCACAAAAATTATTACTACTACCGATGTTAAACCAAGTGCCTTATTTAATGCAATAGCGATATTGTCATTATCATTTGTTATTTTTGAAACAATAACATCTTTTGGTTTACTCTTGCCACTCTTCACGAACCTCCGAAGAGGATTAGTAATATGAACAAAGCGCTTCAATGTCAACGAGTTAGTTTGAGATTTTGATATAATTCTTCAAACTTTAATGCTGTTTTTTCTTGAGTAAAGGTACTTTCTGTTAATACTCGTTCACGACCATTAATAGATTGTAACTTTCTCATTTTTGGATCTTTTAATTCATCAAGTATTTTGACTCCTAAATCGAAATAATTACCAGGGGAATATAATGCACCTACAGATTCATCAACCATCTCAGGTAGAGGGCCGTTATTTACTGTAATGATTGGAGTCCCAGATGACATTGCTTCAAGAGGAATAAGGCCTTGCCCTTCATAGTATGAAGGATAAATTACTAAGTCAGCAGATCTATAGCAAGTTGCTAAATCTTTAAATTCCATACTACCTTCAATAATTACAGATTTTGAAATACCTAATTTTTTAGCTTGTTTATTCAAGGTTTTATACATCCCCCCTCTTCCAATAATGACTAATTTTGCATGAGGGTATTTTTCTAAGACCTGAGGCATTGCTTTCAATAAAAATCTGAAACCTTTACGCGCGGCCAACCTCCCTACTGCCAATAATAATGGTGTTTTGGTTTCATTATTACCGATTAGAGCATCTATGTCATCGGCTTTGAATCTTTTTCTGATTGATTCATAAGCTAAATGCTCTTCCTCCTCATCATGATTAATTGGATAGAAGAGATTTTCATCTACTCCCCAATGTATCACTTCACAATTCCATTCAGGAGATAAAGAATACCTTGAACAGAAATCATTTTTCGTTGAGATTGAATTTGCAACACAAATGTTACTTGCCTTTGCAGCAGCAGTCTCATACTTAGAATAATATTTTGCAGTGAGTAAAATCGCTAAATCATTTGGATTTTTCCAAACTGCCGATTCATTATGTTTTCTTGCAGAAATTATCCCGTCTCGTTCCCCTAACCAACTCCCATGCAAACTAGTTATTACAGGAGCAATATCATTTCGAAGTGAAAGAATCTCTTTTTCAGTTAAAGCAATTAGAGGACAGTGTAGATGAATAATATCTATTGGTTTTATGGAATTAGCAGTTTTCAAAGCTTTAATTGCATTTTTTCCGTAACTTCTAGTAAATGCCATTGGTGCATATAACCAATTAACTTCAATTAAAGTTACATTATTTATTTTCGGCCTAATTTCTTTCTTTAACTTCCTTGTAATGATTGTAATCTCGTGTCCGATTTCGCTTAAATATTTGCACAGATGATATGTGGCAGATCCTAGTCCACCCCATAATGGGGGATATTCCCCTGCTAGCATTGCTATGTGCATTTAATCACTGCCTAACCTCTTTTGTTTTTGAACAGTACTATTTGATGTCAACTACAAATCCATTTAAATTGATAATATAACTGGGAGGGTTGATGACAGAGAAACTTGACGTCAATGTTACTGTAATTCTTCCTACTTTGAATGAGGAAGAAGGGGTAGGGGAAACTATAGATGCGATTCCAAAAAATTTCTGTAAGGAATTAGAAGTATTGATTGTAGATGGTAATTCTTCTGATAAAACTAGGGAAATTGCTCAAAAAAAGGGTGCTAGAGTTCATATCGAGCCAAGGAAAGGTTATGGGAGGGCTTACAGAACCGGTTTTTCTATAGCCTCTGGAGATGTAATTGTAACAATGGATGCAGATTGTACATATCCAGCAGAGAAAATTCCAGAGTTAGTAAAAGTCCTGTTAGATCGTAATTTAGATTTTATTACTTGTGATAGATTAACATTAGCAGAAGATGGTGCTATGTCTGGATTACATGGTTTTGGAAATTGGGGACTTTCAATAACTGGAAGGATGTTATTTTGGAATGGAATTAAAGATTCTCAATCAGGAATGTGGGTATTTAGAAAATCAATTTTTGAAAATTTAAAATTACGTCCAACTAATGATGGAATGCCATTATCGGAAGAGATGAAATTAATTACAAAAATGCATTTAGAAAAAGATAAGTTTGCTGAAATTTCAGTACCCTACAGGGCACGTGTTGGAGATGCAGAAATAAATACATGGGGAGATGGATGGAAAAATTTCAAGTTCTTTTTCGCTAAAAGAATTGGAATCAATAAGACATTGACAGAATGGGGAGAACTTGAAGACAGCAAGGATTCAATTAATGGAGAATTAAAATAAAACTTTACTTTTTACACCGAAATTTAATACTATAGGTATATAATATGATATACTAGTGTGGATGGCAAGTAATTTAATGAATAGAATATCATTGAATAAAAGTGTGGCTACTCTTTTAGCCACATTACTAACATTGACTGCCTTTGCTGCGATACCTGTATCTGCGGATGGTACTATGCCATCAGATAGAGCTTGGGGAGTTTCTTATGATTGGTCTGAATATGGAGAAGATGTACATACATTAACTGGCTTAAATATTGATGTAATATTGGCTAAGTTTACCGAAGCAGCAGAAGAAGCAGGCTTTGAAATGTTAATTGCACAAGTATCAACGGGCGAATCAATGATTTTTATTGAACAATCAGTTGGTGTAGAAAAAACGGTTGACGATTTATCTGGTAATGCTCATCAAGTTACAGAGCACATAACTGATTTGACTGTTGTAAACGCTATGTTATTTGATATGATTATGCTAATGGAATGGGAAGATGCTAATGCTGGAAATGAGGATGAAAAACCAACACAGCAAGGAGCAGCAATTGACTTTTCTTTACAAATGAGCCTTGACGTATTATTATCTGTAAATTCTCAATATGTAGAATATAGGACAACAGCAGGAAATGAAATTGTTGGAGCAGATATGATAACAACAATGGATTCTCATCTAGGATTTAATATGAATCATGAGAGTACATTGACAGGTGGAGATGATGTAATAAATGTGGCTATGGCTATGTCTAATGTTATTGGCGCTAGTATTTCTGATTCTAATGTAGAATGGAGACTTGAACAACCGTTTGATGTACATGATTCAATAGACACATCAGTTACAAATAACTTTGTTTGGTCTTGTAATGATGATGTGGAAGAACTTACAATTGAAGATCAAAAAGAGCAAGGAGAATATCTAGGTAATGGAGAATTTGCAGAATCTGATGTAGTAGAACAAAGGACAATTTATACAAGTTGTGGAGAAATGTCTGGAAATTATGTTTCTGAATTAAATTATGCATTTTCACTCGCAGGAGTTCCTGCTGATTTATTAGGAATGGAAGTAGATACTTTCAATATTGAGATTAACGATGCACCACAATATACTGGACAATTTACAACTCCAATCTCCGAAATAGGCCCAACTGCCCAAACAGCAGGAGGACCAGATAATGATGATGATGGTAATACTGATGGAGGAGATTCTTTTATTGGTGACCCAAATCCATCTTATTTCGACCTAGGAATGTGGAAGTTTAACCCAGAGAAAACCTACAATATTACTATAGATGAAGCTGGAACTGAAGTTGAAGCAATGAGTTTCCTTGGTTCCCCAGTACCATTGACACATTTAGCAATGAATGTAGGTTTAGTAATGAATGCATTTAAAGGAAGTGAAGATGATCCTGGAATTCTAGAAATTGTTGAAGAAGAAATTGGAGAAATTATGGAGGAATTAGGTCCTGCAGAAGCTGGAACATGCGATGATGGAATGACAGGACTTTCAACGGTTCAATATAATGATGGATATTCTGATTGTATGGACGGAAGTGATGAAGTTTTCGAACATACATACACCTGTCAATGGGGTTGGGGAGAAATTCCTCATGAAAATGTAAATGATGGTACTGATGATTGTGCTTATGGCTCCGATGAATCATCAAATGATGAAGATTTGGAATTTTATTGTGATCTTGGAGGTTCGATTATGCTCTACGAAGCTAATGATGGAACCGATGAATGTGCAGATGGTTCAGATGAAACTGGCTTTACTAAGGATCATTCATACACATGTATGGATGGTAGTAGTTCAATACCAGTACAATATGTGAATGATGGTACTGAACAATGTTCAGATGGTTCAGATGAAGAAGATGAATTCCAGCCAACTGATGCATTAATGAATGTCATCGGACATATTGAAGATTCTGATATGGGAGAGACTTTAGAAAACTTCGTACCTGCATTAGAGTCATCAATGACTGATGGTTCAATTGAAGTTATAGAGTTCCCATTCACAGATATAGATGGAGATTTATTATGGTATGATGGAGCTCCAGCAGGATTCATTACATTTGTTGAAGAAAATAATGAGATGTATATTTTCATAGGACCTGAAACAGAAGGATATGAACATGCACCAAGTTCTTTAGGATTTGAATATCTTGTTGGTGCTGCTGTAGGTTCAGCAATTGAAGAAGTTGGAGATGTAGATGATATTTCTGATCTTCTTGAAGAAGAAAATGATGCTAATGGTAATGGAATTCCAGATCAATTAGAAGCAGTTGGAGATTTGTCAATTGATGAAGCACAAGAATTAGCATCAGGAGATATGGATAATGATGGAGTTTCTAATCTAAATGATCAATGTCCCACTACTCCTGAAAATAGTATTGTTGGAAATGATGGTTGTATTGTTGTAGATGAAACTACTGATACTACCGATACTACCGATACTACCGATACTAATGCAGAAACTAATGAAGAAGTTATTGCAGAAGCAGACGGGGGAATGATACCTTCAGTATCCTTCTTTGCTACACTAGGTGTACTTGCATTAGCAGGCTTCGTCACCTCACGTAGAGATTAGAGAATATCCCTTAAATTGAAACGGGGTCACCGTGACTATAATGAGTAGTCGCGAGTGGCCTAAAACAGTCGCAAGAATACTTGCTTTGTTTGGTGTAATTACAATAGTATCTCTTTCAGGATCATCAGATTGGTTCATTATTAATGGAGAAGGTAAATACGTAGAAGGCTTACCTAGGGAGCCAACGATTATCATTAATTATACTGTAAATAGTACAGAAGAACAAGTAGATTTAGAGTTTAGAAATTATACTCCCTTGATGAATTATTGGAGAAATAGAGAACCTGTCCCAGTTCCTATGAAAAATTATTCAGTAGAAGAAATAGAAGCTATGGAAGAAGAGAAAGACGAAGAGGGAAAAAATAGTTTTGATTTACAAAAATCAAGAGAGATAATGAGTATTATTTTTGGAGTAATGATTTTGATTCAGGTTTTAAGTTTTTTAATACCGAATATGAAATTATATCTCCCATTTTTAATTTGGTTTTTAGGAGTTATTGGTTTTGTTGTTCTAGTTCCACTTGGAGTAATATCTTCATTTGGTTTAGAAGGGCCAACGGGAGGGTTTTCTGATGAAACCGAAGAATCAGATTTTGCACATATGAATATTGAGTCAGATATTAAATTTGATTTGAATAGCATTAAATTTACAGTTGAAACTCTTGGATTTGATTTAGGTTTAGTACCATTAGAGGATCATGAATCAGTTAAGAGCACAGCACCTAAAGAAGGAGATGAACATTTTGATTCATTAATTGGTTTTAATGGGCTTCTTGAATTAGAGTTTTCAGACGGCTTTAAAAATTGGCTTTATATCCCATTAATTTGGTTTGGTATGACAATTGTGAATTGGAAATTTACAGACAAAATTAATGAAGAAGAATAATTAGATATCTAACTCATCATCTAATATAATTTGTTGATCATTATTTTCCTTTTCAGTAGTTAATGAATCCCAACTTTCTATATACTCATCAAGATCAATAGTTCGTAATGATCTTTTACGAATAAGAACGGCTAACCCTAAAGAGAGTAGTAGGGAAAGAATAAAACCACCTATTGCAATATTTGCCCCCCCTCCTAACATTTCAACAATCGAAAAACCACCTTCCCCAACTTTAATGTCTAGAACCTCTTCATCATATCTCTGATCAGTATCTGTTGCAGTTACACGTATTGATGCAAAACCTTCTGAAGTTGGAGTCCATGTAAGAACGCCCGTCCAAATCCCATCATTAGCAGTTGCATCACCTCCACTTCCATTATCAGATAATATAAAACTCCATGTTTGAGAATTTAAAATAATTATTGCGCTGACATTTTGTGTTGTTTTATCAGCATCATTTAATCTTACAGTAATACGTAATTCAGAATTTTCATCAACAGTGATCTTAGTTGGATATGCACTTAATTCATCTAATGAAGGCATACTTGATTCTGTAATTACATTGACTATTTTTTCACCAGTGCCCCCAAGTGTATCAGAAACCTTCAATTTGAACATATATTTACCTGGCTTTAGTAAATATTCAATATTCAAACCCCCATTTTCAGTTTGAATTGTTTCCCATGATTCAGAATTAGTTTTTATCTGCCATTCGTAACTTAAGATATCATCATCAGCATCATATGATTGTTCAGCAGTTAGATTAACTAAATCTCCAGGTTTAAATGTTAATGTATTTGAATTACCTTCAAAAAATGCTGTAGGGGACGTAATTGATGCAACTGGATTAGAAGATAATACATTCAAGGTTAAGTTATGAATTGATTGCATTCCCGTTGAATCAGTCAATCTAAGTATTAATTCATGAACTCCATTTGGTAAGTTAATGTAATGAATTTTATTTGGATTTATATTGTTTAGTTGAATTCCAGAATTAGAAGTTATAAATACAGAATCACTTTCTAAACTCCATGTAAAATCATCACCATCATAATCAATACTTCTTCTTAAATCAAATAATATACTTTCATTGGAACGGAAATTATCATGATCAATGTCTGGATTATCTAAAATAAGAAAAGGAGCCGAAGGATTAACATTTATGGAAATAGATGTAGAGGCAGGGAGGTTATTTCCATCGTTAATTTCTAGGGTAATCGTATGTGTTCCTGCAGATAATCTTCCATACCATCCAGATGATTCATTTTCTGAATTTAATGATAAAATTCCATCAATATTACTAATCCATTTAATAGAAACCAAATCACTTCGAACATTAGGTAAATTTGGATTACAAATCCAGTTAATATTTCCTTTCAACTCTTCATCTAAACTTTCACAACTAGAATCCCAATCTCCACTTCCATCAGCAATAAATGCAATATAATCAGAACTAAGATAGGCTAGAGTAGATTCATTTATTGGATTACTGATTATTGCGATTGGAGGGGAGTTTTCAACATTTAGAATAATACTTTTTTCAACCCATTCCCATTGATGCTCTGAATCAATAATTCTTAAAATAATATTATGTGTTCCAGAACTTAACCATCCATTCCAGATTAACGATTCAGTACTGGTTCCATTTTGAAGCACTCCATCAATATTAGAGGACCATTCGACAGTGATATTATCGTTTTCTGGATCAAATGAAGAACTTCCATCTAGGGTAATTATAGAATTTGAAAAATTATTATTTCTTTGTATAGTAAAGTCAACCTCTGGTAATTCATTAAAAAGAATAATATCTAGTGTCCAAGTAACTATATTTCCTACTACTCCATCATCAAAAGTAATTGTAACAGTAACAGTATCTTTGGTAGAATCAACAAATGATAAAGACCACACCATGTTAATATTCGGTTCTTGGCCTATTTGTTGATGATGTGAATCAGTAAGTAAAATGGTAAGTTCTTCTCCTTCTGGATCAAACGTTCCATTTGCGTTGAATTCAACAATAGTAGAACGTGGAATTCTTAGAACTCCATCGCCATCTGCAGATGGATTAATCTCCATATTTACAACTGCAGGAAGATTTGTCAAAGTTATCGTACGGGTTTCATACGAGCATGCATTTTCATCATCACATACTTCTAATGTAATTTCATGGACGCCATCTGAAAGACAATTTAAAGAATTTGGGCCATTTGCAACAAATGCAGATTTATTCGTTGCCATCATCCAAGAGATACATTCAGAACCAATTTCTAGTAAATCCCCATCTAGATTACTGTTCCAAGAATAACTTAATGGATCATTATCAAGGTCCCATGAATTTGATGCATCAAACTCCACGGTTCCTTTACTCGGGAATATTTCAGTTTCTTCTGGTGAAGCCCAAAGAATAAATGGAGCCTGATTAGAAAGAGTAAGATTACAATATAACGTCAGATCATTGTCAAATATCTGAGTTCCAGTATTATTTGTACTACCATCATACGTACAGAATAAATCTACTTGTTCATTATGGCTAGATGTAGTACCTGCAAAACCTGAAATCCACTCACGTACAATATGATTTGACATTATAGCGTGTCCTAAGTAATCGGTAGTAATTGACTGATTATCATTAAAATATGAATATTGTACATCTACATTAGCAAAAGGTAATCTATTGTAAAATTGGTTTAGAACCCATACATCCAAGTCATAAGCTTCTTCTATCTTTGATCCCGCTCCGATAAAAGATAAATTTAAATCAATATTTACAGGTTTATGTAAATGTAATAAACTATTTCCATCTTGAATATTTATCACTAAATTATCACTATCTATGGCCGTAAGTTCTGTAATATTAATATCAGAATTAAATATCGTCATTGTTCCATTACAAGTCAAATTTTCTCCATTCGCAATTAAATTATAGAAACTAATACATTGCTCACTTTCAAAATCACTATTACTTATTGAAGATTCAACTCCTCCAGTGCTTCCATCCCAATACATTCCTAATCCAGTGTCAATATTTCCTTGAACTTGCAAACCATTAATTTTCGCAGCAGCATTTATTTCTATTATTGCACTACTACGGTTAAGCTCTAACAACATCCCATCAATATTCATATGCCCAGTTTGTGTCAATCCACTATTATCAGCATATAATCCATACCCATCATTTCTTGGTTCAGATACAAATGTATTTCTTAGATACAAATCAATACTATCTTCAATAAATATCCCTCCAAATGCATCATTAATTGATGAACAATTTATACAAGATACATTTCTTCCATTCGACTCAACATTATTTGAAAGATAAAATACAATTCCTGAACCATCTTTATTATTTGATGCTAAATCTCCATTAGATTCAGATGTTAGATTTTCTAACATCACATTACTTGAGTCGAATACATAAGTTCCCGATTTACCATTATTTACCGTATTAATCATATTGGAAAAAACGGCTGCATGATCAATATACAATCCATATCCTGAATTATTGTAAAGATTCCAATTTGCTCCACTAGTTGCCCCTTTTTGAACATGTATTCCAGAACCCGGGGAATTAGACACATTCACATTAATTAATTCTGGTGGTCCATTATGAAAAGCAGCATAAATATAAATTCCAGAATCATGTCCAAAAGTACCTTCTTTTCCACAATTTGTAACATTTACATTACGCATAAATAATGTATCATCGACCAGATAAGCGATTAAACCTGGAACAGGATTATCATGAAGATTAACATTTTCAAAAATTGCTCCACTTACATTAATTTCTATTGCAGCAATCCCGTCATTGTTTTGAAAACCATTTGCATTATCTCCCCCAGTTCCAGAAATCTCAAGGTTTTCAAATGTAGCCATCACAGTATTAGTAAAATTAGTATGGTCACTTTTGTCAACAATTACCCCATAAAATCTACTATTTTTAATTATAGAATTATGAATTACAGTATTGGTTTGAATACTATCATCATATTGTCTCACCCAAATACCATTATCACAACGATTAAGAATTATATTTTCAAAATATGGAATTGCATCCATTATCCAAAGACATGTGGCTGCTGCTAGTGTTGAACCTGTGACATTACTGATTTCAATATTCGAATAAAGTCCACCTGAATTACCCCAGAAATTTATTCCTCTAGTTAATGTTCCATTAATGTACACATTATCAAAAATTGGGGCAGAATAATTCCCTACAGAAATACCTATTCCATATCTCCAATTTGTATTACCTCCTCCATGTTCATCCCATCCTCCCCCTTCGATAATTATATTCTCAAAAGATGGTGTGGCAGCATCATAAATGTCAATTCCTACCTTATCTGGATTCTCAATAATTAAATTATTAAATTGAGGATTACTAGAAAAAATAGTAATTCCATAGTCTCCATTTTTTATTGTTAAATTATCTATTTTACTAGCTTTATTTTTTGAGATAGATTCAAAAGAAATCCCTTCATGATCTCCTAAGCCTTGATTATTCATTATCACAGGGCAAGATGTTATACCTTCAATAATTAACCTACCTTCTACAATAATACGTACTCCTTGATCTAAATTTATTTCAGTACATGCTTCAATCGTAAGTATGTCATTTGTAGCAATTAAGTAATCATTATCTAAATCAACAACACCGTTCCAAATAAAAGTTCCTCTAGCAGATGTATTTTTATTATAATCGAATGAATTATCGCTTAGTTCATAGGCTATAGGTTGGATTGTAATTGCAATTAAAAAATACGCAATCAAATACACCCATTTCCTCTTGTGCATAAGCACACGTGTATCCTGCTCCTTTCAAGGTTTTGCGGTGACATGTGTCATGCTTTTTTAGTTAATTCATGCTCTTCCAGTTTCTTTAAGCCATTTGTGTAATTCATTTTGTAATGTTTGACTTGCATTATAACATTCCGAAGAACTCCATCTTCCAATTGCTTGTGTCCAAGCAAAAGGTCGCTTTGTTTCATCAAGAAGCCCTACCCAGGTCCAATATAATGCGATTGAACGCCTCCCTACGGGTCTATTTTCTAATTCGGGATTATTTCCAATAATTGATTTTAATTGAGATAATAATTTTGATTTATTTGAATTTTCAAATTCCAGCCTCCAACAAATCAGACCCACATTTCGAAGAAGATTATTAGTTTCAAATTTACCCTCTTCTCCTGAAATAATTGAATTCTTCCAAATCATTTCCTGTAATATTTCAGAATCTTTGGATGTTAGGCCTGTAATTTCGTTTCTAATTTCTTCAGCTCTTTTGAAATCTTTAGTGTACAAAGAAAATGTATGTTTAATAATAGAAATAGCAATTAAACAACTTCTTTTCTGTTCATTATTTAATGATTCTAACCTTATGTTTTTTAATGCATTGATTGCAGAATCCCCTGGTATTTGATGAGGAATTCTATCATCTATGTTTCGGCTAATGTCTGCAATTAAATATTGAATATGTTCATATTCATTCTCAAATGTAATTTCATTTCTCATTTCTTCTGCTTTTTTAATTTCTCCAGATAACCTTGCGATCCTATAATTTAATATTAAAGCATCATTTTTACGTTTATTTAAAGCGCCTAATGTTTTTGCATTTTTAATTAGTTTTTCTGCTTTTTTCCCGTTGCCTAATTCACATTCCGAGAGTGATGCGAACCAATAATTTTCACCATTATCTTCATTTTTCGAGATATTTTCATGAAATAAAGCACTGGATTTAGCTGGATGTTCGATACATATTTTATTTCCGTTCTCATTTATCCAATTGTTATTAATTTCTTTATTAGAATTTACTTCATGAAATAATCTTAGAAATGTTGTAGAATTTGATGATAACCCCGAGAGATGTGTTACAAAATCCAAATGCATTTTTCTTCGTTCACTATTATTCATTTGAGATATCAATAAATTTTTAACAAAGTTATGTAATTGGATCTTATTTTGATGAAATGTAATAAGTGACAACTCATCTAAATCTGCTATTTGTTCTTTAAATGATAATAATTCAATGTCTATCGGTTCAGGCTGAATTGCTAATTCTAAAATGGCTGAGAGGTTTTTTTCTGAAAGAGGTGCTAAAATCTCATTTTCTAAAAATGCATTAATTCCTTTTTGTGTTGACTTTAGTGACATTCCTTCATTAACCATTGTTAATCCAAGTGGATGCCCATCAAAATATTTTACAATTTTATTTGTTTCTAATTTGTCAAAACCATCTAATAACTTTCTTGCTGAAGGTTCTTTTAATCCAAATATTTCTAAATCATCCATATCAGTTTTAGGTAATGGGGGCCTACTTGAAATTATTATTTGGCAATCTAGTTTAGATAAGTTCATAATCAACTCATTTACTTCTTCTTTGAAGCGTGTCTGTATTTGATCAAAATTATCTATAATCAATATATGTTTTTTTGATTCTGTTTTCATTATTGCAACTAAATCATCAAGATTTGAAGATAATTTGTTAATTCCTAACCACGTTTCTACAATTGTTTTTGGACTTGAAACAGGTGTTGCAGTATACCATTTTATTTTAGTGCCTTTTTGTGCTTTTTTTTCTATAAAAAATCTTAGAATTGCAGTTTTTCCAATTCCAGCAATACCGGTAATAAACAACGCACTTTCTTTTGACAATATCGAATTTATTTTTTCTAATTCATCATCTCTTCCGATTAATTCAATGTTATTAGGGGGGTTACCAATTATTTTAGATAAAGAGGCGGTCTTTTCTTCTCCATTACACATATCTCGGCCTTTATTTGTAATGAAATGAACATTTCTTTTTCTGGTCCCACCATTGATTACGTGTGCCTGTTTTACAGTAATCAAGTCACGCTCTTGTAAATTTTTTAGAGGATTATGAAGTGCTGATCTTACTACTCCAATGGCATCAGCAATTCCAGGTAGTGAATTTTCTCTAGGAACGTCCCATGCATTTTGTAATGTGTCATCATATTGATTCAACCATTCCAATATACGTTGCTCTGTAGGTCTGGCCATATACCCCCGTAAAGTTATTTGATTCAAGAACTTTTGATAAGTTAGTTCATGACCCCTAGTCTGTTATCTTGTATTAATGGCAGTCGACCCAGTAAATTTGGATCTTCCTCGTGAGCCAGGAGTATACTTGTTCAAGAACAAATCAAAAAAAGTACTTTATGTTGGTAAAGCAACAGAAATTAAGAGTAGAGTAAGATCCTACTTCTCTCCAAACCCAGATAGATTGATGATACCGAAATTAATTGAAAAGTCCGATCATATTGATTATATTGTAACAATAAATCCAGACGAAGCATTAATTCTAGAACGTGAATTAATTAGAAAATATAAACCACGATATAATTCGATGCTTAAAGATGATAGATCCTATCCATTAATAGCATTAACAAATGAAGAATTTCCACGAATAATGTATACTAGACATCCACCTAAAGAGAGTAGAATCTGGGGGCCTTTTCCAAATGTAGGTGCTGCTAAACAAGTAATACAATTGCTGAGAAAACAATTTGGAGTTAGAGATAAAGATTGTAGAGGAAAAGATGGATGTTTATCAATGCAAATTGGGTTATGTAGGGGCCCATGCATGGACCCTGAAGGTTACCCAGAGATAATTAAGGTTGTAACAAATGTGTTAGATGGGAAAGCAGAACAATTACTTAAGAAATTAACCAAAGAAATGGATTCCTATTCACAAAAAATGCAATTTGAAAAAGCTGGAAAACAAAGAGATATGATTCGAGCAATTCAAAGTACAATCTCACAGAGAATAATTACAAGTAGGTTTTATCGAGATTGTGATGCAATAGGGTTTGCAAGTAGAGGGAGTTTTGGAGTTGTAACAATATTGCATGCCAAGTCAGGTACAGTTCAAGGCCAACAAACATTGCCTTTAATTCATAGAGGAGATATTGAAGATACAATCTGTAGGTTCATATCAGAATTTTATTCGACAAATAGGCCTCCTTCTTTGATATTATTGCCTTGTACTATTTCACAATTTTTATCAACATGGCTATCTAAAAGAAGGGGTTCAAAAGTAGAATTAAGAGTACCCAAAAGAGGCAAATTAATTGAATTAAAAAATTTAGCAGACAGGAATGCAGAATTTCAGATTGAAAGGGAAAGAGTAAGTAATTCAGGTTCTCTTGAAGAGAGAGCAGTTAATGAATGCGCAGATTATCTGGGGATAGATTCTTTAGAGCACATTGTATGTTTTGATATGGCACAATTACAAGGAAATAATAGAGTAGGCGCAAGTATTAGTTTAAAATTAGGCAGGCCAGAGAAATCTGCATATCGTAAATACAAAGTAAAAGGAGAACAATTAGACGATATTCGTATGATGTTAGAAGTATTAGAAAGGTGGTTAAAACATCAGAAATCATGGCCAGACTTATTATTAATTGATGGCGGAGAAACACATTTAAAATTTGTATATGGATTATTAAAAGAAAATGGATTAGAAGAAACTATCTTAATTGCTGCTTTGGCAAAAAAAGAAGAAATATTGTTTCGTATAAATGTAGAACCAGTAATATTAGACAAAAGAGGGCGAGTGTTAATTTTTGCTAGGGATGAAGCCCATCGTTTTGTAAATCTATTTCATCGGAAGAGTAGACAAAGTAAATTCTTGAAAGACCCGCTAGAATCAATAGAGGGGTTAGGAGCTAAAAAAATCCAATCATTATTGAGGCATTTTGGAGGGCGTCAGGGATTATTACATGCTTCAGTAAACGATTTTTGTAAAGTACCAGGGATTGGGAAATCTTTAGCACAACGTATTTTTGATGGGCTTTAAAAATAATTAGTACATGAATTGATCTAAGTCATCATCCTTATATTCTCCAACAGGATTACCAAATTCATCCATTCCTCCTGTGTTCGCCATCATTGCTCCAGCAGCAGGCATTGCATTTCTATTCAGGGCATTTCTAGCAGCAAATTCGAATTCATTTTCTAATCTCTTTGACTTTTTGCCAACACGATGTTTTCTCCAAACAAATAGTAATACCATTGCTAGAACAATTCCAGCGAGATATACTCCAATTTGTTTTAAAATCCAATTCCATCCAATTACTATTGTAAAACTCAAAGTATCAACAGATCCTTCAGAAGGAACAGAATAGAATATTTGTTGCCTTCCATCAGTCTTAGTTGTAGTACCTTTATCAGTTGAAGATGTAAAATCACCAACTTCTAATCCTGGAGGTAAATGAATTTCTACATCAACTTGAGGAATACTTCCTAGGGGTCCGAGCCCCATCTCAGGGCCAGTAATGTCTGTAGTGAATGCATTTCCATTATTGTTAATCAGAATACCATCGCCATTAGTAGTAACTCCAGGAGCCATATTGTTTGCAAAACTACTTGTGAATGCATGTGTAATTTGAAGAATTGGGCTAGTGAAAAGTGCAGTTGGGTTACTTGTCATGACAGAAATCCCACTTTCGGAATATGAAGCGACTACAGTCGTTGGATCCAATGTTAATTTTAATCGAAGTGGTGCTAAATCACTTACATCACCTGAATCTGGTGAATATAAATTTTCAATCTCCGTTTTAATTGTTATTGCAGACAGATCAATTTTTACACTTTCATCTTCTATTGAGTTTGATTGAATACTTTCTGATAACCCCTCTCCAAGATCCTTAGCAAATTGATGAATACCAGATTCTGTTAATTCAAATTGAATTGACTTTCCAAATAAATCAATTTCATCACTAAAAATCGGTTCAGTTGTGTCAAAATATACAATTTGCCTCAATAAATCAGAAGGAATGGCTTCTATGTTAATTTGATTTCCATTTTCATCTCCTGGAACTAAACTTCCATCAACACCGATTCTGTAAATGTCGATATATACTTCACCGCCTAATGTTAATGTAATCGCTTTCGACCATTCATCAATATCTAATTCTTCAAAGTCAAGTTTAATTCCGGCTTTCATACAAGTTTTTTGTGTTGCCTTACAAATTTCTCTTTCATTATCAGAACCTCTATTTTCAACTATTGGGTGATTCCATTCCCATGGATCATTTCCAGTAAGTTCAATGGCAGTATTACCTGTACCATCTAATTTAGAGTTTAGACTAATAACACCTGTATCATCTTTAGTGTCAAGCCAAGAAGGTAAGACAATATTGAATGAAACTTCTGTAGGAGGCAAATTCTCAGGAATCATTTGTTGTATGTAATCTCCACCAAGATCTACTCCAAGTTCAAGGCCAGAGTTCAAAACGGTCTCGAGATCATCATTACTTAATTCACTTAGATTCACAGGAAGAGCATCTGTATCCATTTGTTGCGTGATTAAATCTAATAATCTGAATTCAAATGTACTTTGAGTAGAACTAGTCATTAGTACTGGAAATGTATCATCCATAGCATATTGTCCTTGTAAACAATAGTGATTGTGTGGAGAAGTGCCTACACTTGCACAAGTACTAGAATCATGAACTAAATCAATACCTGCTGTATTTTCTACGTTAGTCCTCCACTCTAATGGGCCAGTATCAATATCAGTTCCAATAATACTTTCAAAAGCATCGGTAATGCCGCCTATTGGAAATTGTGAAGCTAATGTTGATAAATCTGCAATTTCGTTATGTTGTACTAAACGGATACCTTCACCTGTAATCCATGGTGTTTCTGCAAAATCAGCATTATCCATAAATTGGAAGCCCCAATCAGTCATTGTTTGATCACTAATATAATGTACATAAAGATCAATTTGAAGTTCTGCTTTACTTTCATCTAATAAATTTAAAGTAACATCAATATTTAGTGACTTATCATTTTCTATATCAACATTAACAGGGTCATCTGAAATTAATTTGTACCAAATCTCTCTAGTAACTTGAGCATCTCCGTCAGAGGCATCAGTATTATCTATATTCCATACACCTTTGTGATAAGTACTAGAATCCATATTAACATGAATTACACGTTCTCCATAACAAGAAAGATCTGCAGAATCACACTCATCTGAACCTACTTCTACAATATCTCCGTATCCTGGTGGATGAATTGTAAATTGTGAATTATGGCCTGCTTCTGCAAACATAGAAAATGGCATTTTAATCTTAGTTCCCATTTTTAGTAGACCTTGTAATGTATTTTCTTGATTTGTATTTTCATTACCTATGAAATTTAATTTATCTTGATCTAGATTTATTTGTACAGTAGATTTAATGCATAAGGGAGGGAAGTAAGCGTTCTCAACACCTGAACCCTCACTTATAGCATCATTATTTGGATTAGAAGAACAACTAACTATGCCTCCAGAATTAATGTCATCTACGGTTACAGCATAGTTTGTTACAGCACCACCTGATGTTCCGAAATTAGATGCTAAACTTTCAACATTTTGTGCTGCACTTTCTAGTACCATATCAGAAACTGTTTCATTTGTATTGAGATCTCCATCTGCGTCTTGATTAAAATAATTACGAACATAATCTACAGGAATTCCCATAGATTCCCCCGCCTCTCCATCATCTTGCCCATCAACATCAAATTCTATACCAGTAAATGTTGAACGAGCAAACTCATGTATTCTCCATTCCATTATTAATTCTATTGAAGCAGAATTTTGAAATTTAATTTGATAATTACCAATTACCCAATCTTGATGGGTTGGCGTTCCATCATCATCAGGATCCCAATCGTCACAAATCCCTGAACTTAATAGGATTTCAGGTGTAGTCTCATTACTATCATGATCGAAGGTGATGTCACATGAAGAATTAGAAACTACGCCATCACTAGAATCACCAGCATTTACAGGAGGGATTAACATCCCTAAGATCATTATTAAAAAAACACAAATTGCAATACGGCGTGTTCCCATGAATCACTCCTTATCTCCGCTCATTTAACAGCGTTTGCCGTATTGGCCTAAACATCACGTACTAAATGAGGCGAAAAAATGGCATTGGAGAAAAGATTGAACCCTTATTTCCAATTACAAGAGAACCTTAGTATTGAATTAGATAATCTTGGCATTAGTGAAAAAATAAAATTAGAACTAATTGAAGAAATCCCGTCACGTTGGGAAAAATTAGGTGATTTAGTATTGCTTCCTGAATCTACATTCACTTCTAATGAGTGGAAAAAAATCCTTCTAATCTCAAAAAATAAAATTTGGGCTATTTTTTGTAGTATTTTACATGTTTCAAAAATCGGAAGGCAAAAGAGGATTCACTCAGGTCCAATGAGAAAAAGTCAAGTTGAGTTATTACATGGCCAAGATGGTATTGTATTACATAAAGAAAATAGTGTCTTTTTTGAATTTGATGCCACAAAAGTAATGTTTTCTTCAGGCAATGTATCTGAACGGATCAGAGTCTCACAATTTGATTGTTCTGATGAAATAATACTTGATTTATACGCAGGAATTGGATATTATACGTTACCATTATTAGTACATACAAAAGTAAAATTATTGCATGCTTGTGAAATAAATCCGGATTCAATTGCCGAATTAAAAAAGAATGTAATTCACAACAAGGTCTCAGATAAATGTATTATTCATGAAGGAGATAATCTTTCAACTGTGCCTCATTTAGAGATATTTGGGAAAGTAAATAGAGTGATGTTAGGTTTACTTCCTTCATCTGAAAAAAGTTGGAGATTAGCAATCCAATCTCTTGATTCTAAGGGAGGGATGTTGCATCTACATGGAAATGCATCTGCTAAAAAAGAAAATGAGTGGGCACAATCTGTAATTGAAAGATTAAAAGAAATATCTAATGATTCAAAACGCGAGTTTAAATTTGAGTTAATACATATTGAAAAAGTAAAATCATATGCACCTAAGGTAAATCATTTGGTATTAGATATTAAAGTATTCAATTAGAACTTACATAATTCTCATCAAGCAATTTTGCAGATTCATATCGCTCTTGAACTTCGCTAGCATTTGACATTTTTCCGAGAGTATAGTCAATTACTACACCATGACTATCAATAAAAAAAGTCATGGGAATCCCAGTTACTCCTAATTCGGTAGCTAGATCAGGTGCATGGATGAAGGGGCGATTAAGATCTCTATCCAATGAGTCAGATGCATCTATTTTCCATGAACTCATATTGGTATATTGGGGGTCAGCATCTTTATTGAACACAAATAATCTATCTTCAGGTATTGCTTGATCATATGCATCAAGAGTAGGTGTACAAAGGGTACACCAGGGAGTAGAAAAGTAAGCAACCCATACTTCATTAATTGTTGAATTCCCATATCTCATGCTACACATTTCTGTGAGACCTACTGTTTCATTCATTCCACAAAGAAATTTATTTTGAATGCCAGAGTCATCTACATAATCAAATAAAGGGATTATTTGACAATCATATAGACTAAGGTTCGATGTATTTACTTGCCCCCTTGATCCACAATTTTTCAGATCTAGGAATTGATGATCTATATCTTCATTTGATTCAATAGGTTCAGTACATCCAGCAAATAAAAAGGTGACAAATATTGTTACAATAAAAAAGGCTTTAATTTTGTTCTGCATGTTCCCCCCTAAAGTCTCTAATTGTAATAGTTAGCCGTAAATGGGATGAAAGAAGTAGTAATCCGGTAGGTATGGCCCCAAAGCCAAACGCAGTTCTCATTGCTGATTCGGAGTCGAATCTAAATCAACGTAGAAATGTAGAACAATTAAATTTAGCAATTTTTTCAACAACAATTATTGTAGTAATTTTCATAATATTGGCTTTAATCTGGGGTAACGAATATATTTCTGAAAATAATAATGAAGTAAGTATGCAAGAATGGGACGAAGTACCACTTAAAGAGAGATATAAATTAGATTTAAATCTTTCAAGTTGGCGTTCTCAATTACCAGAAAGTGGACCATATAGTATTCTTCCCATGACTGAACATTTTGTTGAGGTAGATTTACCGGCAAGTGAGCAAGATGCAGGATACCCAGAAGACGCATTAATGCATGTAGCACTTTGGTTACCAGATGTGCCAGAAGGAGAAACAGTACCAGTAATTGCCACAGTTCATCCATACTATGATTTTGGAACAGAAGTAGATGATTCGAATCCAAACACGATTCCTGATCTTGGAGTAGGTCAATGGATTTTTGAAGAATTTATTTCACATGGGTATGCATTAGCTCAAGTATCTACTTTTGGAAGTGGTAAATCTACACATTGTCAAGATGTAAAAGGTCTTGGTGAACAAATTGGAATACAAGCCGCAGTTGAATGGTTAGGTACTCAAGAATGGAGTAATGGAAATGTAGGGCTAATGGGAAAATCATATGCAGGGACTACAAATTGGGAAGCTGCACAAAACCCTTCGGAGCATCTTAAAACCATAGTTCCAATTAGTGGTTCAATAGGAGTTCAACAGATGTTCTATCGAAATGGTTCAGCAGAAGCTAGAGCAATGGGTTATGACTTAGCATATCAAGGGGCAACGTCAGATCCCACTACAGATGATTTGAGAATATGTAGTGATGATTTATTTGGTCCTGCAATGCCAGTAACCACCTCCTTAGCAGCAGAATTTGGGGGTGCTGATTGGTCTGATTATTGGGATGAGCGTTATCATCTAGGAGATGTAATAGACAATTATGACGGAAGTGTGTATATTGTTTGGGGTATGCAAGATTGGAATGTTGATCCATATCATGCATTCCCTGCTTATCAAATGTTAAGAGATAAGGGATTAACTGTTAGAGGTATTATGGGACAATGGGGTCATAATTATCCTGATCAAGGAGAGGTCCATTCAGGGCTAAGTAGTGGATATGGTCAAGAAGCCTATGAAAATATGAGTCGTATGGATTGGGCTATTGAATTATTTAATTGGTTTGAATATTGGTTGAAAGGAATTGGAGATGAAACAGAATCTTATGTGCAAATGCAGACTCATGATGGACGTTGGCATCTTGAAGAAACTTGGCCCCCTGAAGATGTAACTTGGGAACTTCATGACCTTAGTGAATGGTCAGATTCAACTGGAGTTGTAAGTGCGAATAGTGCAATATCAATTATAAGTCCAGTTTTTGAAGAAGAAATTCACCTTTCCGGATTGCCAACTTTACATCTTGATGTAACAACAATGGCGTGTAATGGTGGGCAAATTTTTGCAACTTTATGGGACGAAACATTAGGCCTTAGACTTGGACATGCAGTCATGGATCTTAGGTATCGTGATGGGGGTTACGATGCTAAACCAGTTTCTCCAGATCCAATTTTTGGCGGAGGATCATATACTATGTTGATGGAATTTAATCCTCTAGATGTGGTCCTTCCTGCTGGACATATTTTGTCAATAGAATTGACAGATACCGGCGAAGATTATCTTCCTAGCACTTGCGCAGTTATGGGACTTTCAGTTCAGGGCGGTACTTTTGGAATGCCATTGATTGAACGGCCCGCAACTCATCAAAATTGGTTTGAAGTGGCACATTACAATGCATCTGCGGTTTGATAAAATGCGAATTTTAGTTTTTGAAGATACATATGATATTCTTGAAATGATTTCAAATTTTGAAATTAATACCGCTGATTTTGAATTTAAACAATATTGGGATACAAATGATTCTACAAAAAGAATTAATGAATTCAACCCAGATGTTCTTTTTTTAGATTATTATATATCTCCAAAGACAGGATTACAAGTTCTCCAAGATCTTAATGTTGAAATCTCTAACAAAAATATCAAACGTCCGAATAAAATTATTGGAATAAGTTCCTCAAATACTGCAAATTCAAGGTTTTTACAATCTGGAGCGGATGATTCAATAATTAAATTTGAATTAAATAAATTAAATATTTGGGATAATTTGTCTAATTAGTTTCAAATTTTTTATTTACATATAGCATCAAGGTATATTTACTAACTTAGGCGACCCTAAAACATGGAAGAATATCCGAAGTTAATGATGCTCCAAACCTGCCCCTATTGTTGGAAAGTTAGGAGCTTATTAGAACACTTAAAGATCGATTTCCAAGAATCTCAGTTAAATCCCCTGAGAAGAAAAAAAGCATTGAAATTTGCTGGAGATTGGGACAAAGTTCCAATATGGAGGGAATCAGAAGAAGAGTTTGTAATTGATTCTACTCCTATTATGCTTTATCTTGATAAAAAATTCAATGGTTCAAATCTGTCTAATGGCGATTTAGATAGGCAAAACCTTTGGTTAAAGTGGGTCGATGAAAAATTATCCAAAGCAACAATTCCAATATTATATGGTTCGATAGGTTCAGCATTAAGTAGTACAAGAACAGTTTCAAAATTAGAAAAATTTGGATTTTTTTCAAGACACCTTTATGCATGGACAGGATTCCCTATTATGTGGGGGATTATTGCAAAAACAAGAGTCAAAAAAGATGGACGTAAACCAAAACAACTTTGGCATGATCTCCTAGATGAATTAATTCAAGAATTTAATGGCAAACAATTTTTTGGAGGAGATACTCCCGATATCGTAGATATTGCAGCATTCGGAATTGTGCGCTCAATTAGCCCATTTAAACAATTTAAAGATATTGAATCTCATAAATCAGGAATGAATTGGTATAATGCGATAGCATCTACACTGAATTAATTATTCTTCTGCAGCAGGCAACCAATCCTCTTCACCTGGCTCACGATACCACCATTCACCAACTTCATCTTGGAACCATTCTACGCCATCTTCATCTACTGTATATTCGCCTTCTTCTTCTTCTTCTTCTTTTTCATCAATGAATCCAGATTCAACAGCGATACGCCTTTTAGTTTCAAGAGCATCTTCTTCATCATCACGAAAAACTCTTCCAGTAGGATCCACATTAGAATTTGAACGAACATTATAGCCTTCTTCAACTGCATTTTTTGATTCTTCAGCAAATTCCAAAGCCATTTTATCTCTGTAAGAATCAAACTCATCTCTTCCATAAGAGCCAGTAAATTGATCAGACTTTTTACGCATTAGAGAATCTAAATCTATATTTTTCCCAACTTTAACAGATGGTGTATCTGGAACATCATCCCCGGTATAATACTCTTCTTCGTCGTTAATTTTATCGAAGCTTCGACCTTCAGGATCAATATCTTCAAGTTCTTCAATCAATAAATCATGTTCATCATCATCGATACGACCTTCTCTATGTGTTTTAATAATAATTTTTACAAAACGCCTAACTTCTTTTGATAGTTCTTTATCATTTTCAAAGACATCTGTAATTTTTTCAACTTGTTTCAGTAATTTATCATACGGTGTACCAGTCAAGGCACCTAAGAATTTACTAAATCGACTTTTGCGTTTCGCCATGCCAACATCCCTCCCAGTGAACAATATGGCTTCAAACTTATCATAAAAAAACATTAGGGAGATACGGGGCGAAGATGGTATCTCAATGGCTTGAACATGCAATGGAAGAATATAATGCGGTTTCATTACTGAAAAAAGAATCATATTCGTCTTTAATTCAAATGCCTGGTCTAATATTTGAAAAATTAATACATTGGACCTTAGAAAATCTTCCGGATGAAATATTAGTGGGATTCGATCCTAATTGGGAAAGACCACATAGATCCGAAGTTGACAGGTTTTTTTTGATAAATCCCAATAAAGAACAACTTTTTTCGGGCGAAGGTTATATTCTTGGTGAGCCAAACTTGGTGAATAGAGGGAACTCATTTTCTGTTCACCAAATTCCAGAAGAGTGGACTGATGATTTTTTTGCATCTGATCGAGGTCCACGTGCTGGAAGGTTCACTCATTGGTTACATACACATCCAAATTCAGTTGCAATTCCAAGTGGTGCTGATGCAGATGCAGCACAATTTACAGAAGGTATTGATATGATACTAGGAATACAATTTTCTCCGGAAGGATACCTCCCTTGGTTTGATGATATTAAGGGTGAAAGAAGAACTTTAATTGATAATGAAAAAGGAGTTATTGGAATTGCTTCGACAGGTCATTTAATCCATGGGTTAGAAGTAATTGCATATCATAGAAGTGGAATTGGAATAAATGTAATCTTTGTTGATGAACGAGGATATCCTTACGGATGGGAAAATTT